>ERZ791923.1649-NODE-1649-length-23326-cov-3.218512_pt1 | contig 23326 bp, 20 predicted proteins | sample MGYA00510133_ERZ791923 | MGnify/ENA primary metagenome ERZ791923 (study PRJEB30046, sample SAMN00792106) | human gut metagenome | study: EMG produced TPA metagenomics assembly of the A metagenome-wide association study of gut microbiota in type 2... | reverse complement strand
TCAAGGCCTCCTGGTCTACCAAAGGAGCGAGGTCGTCGTTCTCCAGCATTTCAATCTTCTGGATTTCGTGAGACGTGCGGAAACCGTCGAAGAAGTTCAGGAACGGCACGCGGCTCTTGATGGTAGACAAGTGTGCCACGCCGGCCAAATCCATCACTTCCTGTACGGAACCTTCGCACAACATGGCGAAACCGGTCTGGCGGCAAGACATGACATCCTGATGGTCACCGAAGATACACAGTGAATGAGAAGCCAAGGTACGGGCCGACACGTGGAACACGCAAGGCAGCAGTTCGCCTGCAATCTTGTACATGTTCGGAATCATCAGCAACAAACCCTGGGATGCCGTATAAGTCGTGGTCAGCGCACCGGCCTGCAACGAACCGTGGACGGCTCCGGCGGCACCGCCTTCCGACTGCATTTCCTGTACCAACACTGTTTCGCCGAAGATGTTCTTACGGCCCTGTGCTGCCCATTCGTCCACGTATTCTGCCATGGTCGACGACGGGGTGATGGGATAGATGGCTGCAACTTCTGAGAACATATACGAGATATGCGCTGCGGCCTGGTTACCATCACAAGTGATAAACTTTTTTTCTTTTGCCATAATAATGATTAATATTACGAGATTAAACTACAATTTCTTTATTTTCTCTTTAGTATAGGAATCCGAACAACCATATCGGTATTTCGTTTCCGTGCCCTATTTCTATCTTATGCCGGGCATATATCGTTTCGGCGTTTCGCCGTCGTTCTTCGTTGGGGCAGATTTTGAATCTCAGATTTTCGTCCACCAAAAACGAGGTGCCCTTTTCTCCCTTGTTCAGTTTATGGTCTTTCCACATCGTGTTTTGGAAGAAAGTCTCCAGGATGTCCTGTTCTTCCAGGCGGCACGGGTAGATGACGTACATCAGATTGCTGTTGTGCATCATGATTCGGGCCGGTTTTTTGGGAAAGGTTTCCCCCTTCGGGTAAATCATGTTGATGAGCCGTGCGTCGGCCAGATACTTGATGTAGTTCATAACCGTGGCCCGCGACGTGTGGATGTCTTCCGCCAATTGGCTGACGTTGGGAGCCACCGGACTGTCTATCGCGAGCAAATATAGCAATTTTTTGATTTTTGCCAAATATTTCAGCTCGATTTGTTTGATGAGCAAGATGTCCACTTCGAGCATCATGTTCATGGTCTTGAGCAGATTTTCAGAGAAATTCCGCTTTTCCAGAAAGAACGGGTAGAAACCGTGGTGCAGATAGTCTTGGAAGAACTTCAGCGGACTGGCTTTAGGCAGGATGCTGCGCACGATTTGTTCATGACGGTTCAGGATTTCGTCGAGCGTATAAGACGGGAAGTCATTGCCTGTCTGCAAGTTGAGAAACTCGCGGAAAGAAAATCCTCTCAGGTTGTATGATTTCACCAGTCCGTTCAGTTCCGGGTTCTCCGTCTTCAGCCGCATGACGGAAGAGCCGGTAAATACGATTTTCAGTCCCGGCAGCGTGTCGTAGCATTTGCGCAGGTCTGTGCTCCAGTCCGGTTGTTTGAACACTTGGTCGATCAGCAATACTTTTCCTCCGCCTTCGTAGAACTCTGTGGCGAATTCGGCAATGCCCTTGCCCTGAAAATAGAAATTGTTCAGATTGATGTAGAGGCATTTCCGGTCTTCCACGTGGAAATGTTCTTTGGCGTATTGCAGGAGGAAAGTGGTCTTTCCTACTCCGCGTGTACCTTTAATACCAATCAGACGGTCGTTCCAGTCTATCTCGTCCATGAGGGCGCGACGGACAGGAGCGTGGGTATGCTCCACAAGGTACGCATGTGTTCTGAAAAAAGACTCCATTCTTTGGTACTTGATACAATTTGCAAAGATAGTGTAAAACCGCAAAAGTGCAAAGTCGGGTTGGCAAAATCTTTGTTTTTTCTTCATTTTGCATCTCGAAATGCGAGGGTTGTCAATTTGTCAATCCCGGCCTTGCAGGATTGAACCATTTGAACCGGAAGACGGAGGCGTGCGGAAATACGCGATTCTCGCACGTCGGGGGAATGACATTCTGAAGCTCCTTCGGCCTGTCGGGCTTTCAAAATGCACGGCATTCGGGCACGGCGTGCGTACGGGGTCGGGATTCGTGGAAGCGTGAAACGGCATCCGTAGGGCATCCTGTCATTCGTTTTTTGTAGTCCGATGCGCTCCGTTTAGGAGAAAAACGAGCCTAAGAGGCATATCTTTTTTCTGTTTTCAGGGCTTTTCTCCACCTGCATGCAGAGAAAGATGCCCCACCATGAGGACAAAAAAAATGTTTTCTCAGCCGAGCGAAAAATTTTTCGGCTGCGATTGAAATGCGTTTAGGCTGAAAAAAAGCTAAAAACAAGGCTGAAACGTGAATTTATGTATCTAAAAAGGGGCAAAAATGGCATGGAACGTAACTGGAACATGGAACTTTTCATTCAGAAAAAGTCCGTAGAACTTACGTTTTGTCGGTAAAAAGGCGTATGTCTTTTCATTTGTTTATTAGGAACGTTTCCTGTGCTTCTTGTTCCGCTTGTCGGAAGGACTTTTTAAGCGGCAAACGGGTACGTCCTAAAGAAATAGGATTTTGCCGTTTGCCGCATCTGAAATGGAAATTAGGTTATGAAATTGGTTTTTTACTGTTTGGCTTCTTCGGGAACTCCTCCCCATCTTTGGTCCAGACGGATGGCCTCTTCGCGGGTGATGCCGATGACGGAACCATGGCGCGGATGGAAGTCTTTGACGAAGGTTTCGGGCTTGGAACTGAAATGGATAAGGTCTTTGCTGCGTTGGAATTCATAACGTCCGCTGCTGTAAAGGTCGTACATCAGGATGTATTCGTCCGAATCGTTCAGTTTGAATATGCTGGAGCCTTCCACGTGCGTACGAGTTCCGGCATACGCGTCGAGATATGCGAAATGCTCTTTCCACGGGCCGCGCAACGACGGGGCCGTGGCTTGCTGTATGCCGCTTTTCAGCTCTTTGCCGTTCCGGTCTTTGGTATTTCCTTTATAGAAGAAATGATAGGTGCCGTCTTTATGGATGATGTCGCCGTCTATGGCACCGTATTTGGGAGCGAACATCAGTTGAGGCTCGTTCTCGAAGGCCGTGAAATCTTCGTTGGCGTATGCGCAATAGAAATTGAGGGCGGTGTCGTATTCGAAGCGTACGGTGAAGTAGACCAAGTATTTCCGTGCTTCGGGGTCGTAAATGGTTTGGGGTGCCCATACCCATTTGATGTGGGCGAACTTCTCGGGATAGGATTTTTCCAGGTCGATGATGCCGTGCGTCCAATCGGTCAGGTTGCCGGATTTGAGCAAGACGATGCCGGGATTGTATTCCCAACCGTTCTTTCGGGTGAACATGTCTGTGGCCGTGATATAAAAGCTGTGCCCGTCTTCTCCGCGCAGGATGTGCGGGTCGCGTATGCCTCCGGTTTGGGATATTTCGTCCGATGGGATGACGGGGCGGTTCCCGTTCAGGGCTTTCCAGTGTACGGCATCCGCACTTACGGCAAATCTCAGTTGTTCTTGTGTCGTCAGTTCGCCCGAACCTTCAAAATAAGCAAACAGATAGGCGGTGTGGTCCGGCGTTTTTTGTGAGATACAACTTGTGAGGAACAAGATCGAGGTGCAAGCTAAAATAAAAATGTTTCTTCTCATGTTTTTTGGGTTGATGTTTGATATTTGACAGGGCAAAAGTAGGCTCTTTTTCCCAGAAGGACTGTTTCTCTTGTTGCATATAATGGAAAATTGGTTTCAAAAAAGCGCATTTTGCAATAATGGAGGTGGGGAAATGTTTGTGGTATGAAATGTAAGGAAGATTATAGGTGGAGTGGAAGTAAAGTGTTATATTTGTCGGACGGATTGAGATGTGGAATTAAAAAAACAGTTCGAAGGATGAGATTTATATCTATTTTTTTAGCATCTTTTTGGGTGCTTTCTGCCGCATGGGCACAAGTGTATGAATGGAAAGCGGAGGGAAATCCCGTAGTACGGCACAAATATACAGCAGATCCGGCTACTTTGGTTTATAAGGACACGCTTTGGATTTTTGCTGGCGAAGATTTTGAGGGTAATCAACAACGTACGCACATGGAAAACTGGTGTGTGTTCGCTACGACGGATTTAGTGCACTATCGGGAATATCCCGTACCGTTGCGCGCAGATGAATTCAAATGGTCTTCGGGCATTGCATACGCTTCGCAGGTGGTGGAAAGGAACGGGATGTTTTATTGGTATGTCAGTACCGACCATACGGGTATCGGGGTGGCTGTGTCCGACCGTCCGGAAGGGCCGTATAAAGATGCGTTGGGCAAACCTCTGTTGACCGTGTCCGATTGTTTCGCATCCCAAAAACAGTGGGCTTGCATCGACCCTACGGTTTTGATTGACGACGACGGGCAGGCTTGGATTTTCTGGGGTAACGGGGAGTGCTATTATGCACGGTTGAAAGAGAACATGATTGAAATCGAGGGGGAAATCCGCCAAGTGAACTTCGAGGGGTTTGTGTTTGAAGAAGCTCCTTGGGTGCATAAACGCGGCGATAAATATTATCTTTCTTATGCCAGCGGTTTCCCCGAGCGTATTGCTTATGCTATGGCCGACAGTATAGAGGGGCCTTGGGTGTATCAGGGCATTCTGAACGAATGGGCCGGGAATAGTAGCTCGAATCATCAGGCTATTCAGGAATATAAGGGCCGGTGGTACTTTTTTTATCACAACGGTGTCCTAAAAGGAGGAACGTCGTGCAGCCGGAGTGTCTGTGCCGACTACTTATATTATAATGCTGACGGTACGATGCGGCGTGTGCAGATGACTTCGGAGGGCGTTTTGCCGGTCGGAAAGTAAAGGTCCGGGTTCTGTTTTCATGTTTCTCCATGACCTTGCATATATTCAATCCCGAGAACGACCTGGCGTTGGCCTGTCCCAGTCCGCATTTCATTCCCCCTGCTTCGGCCCGGCAGATGGCCGACGACCTTTCGGCGTTGCCCGTATGGTGGGCAATGAGGGGCGATGCCGTGTGCGTGGCTTCGGTGGAGGCAGCCCGGCGTTGGGCAGAAGAAACCGGCGGGATTTGTCCGGAAGTGAAATGGGTCGGGCGCGACGGCTTGCCTTCGGATGCCGACGTTGCCCCTTGGGGGTGGAGTCCGTTGATGGTGCAACGTCTGTTGACGGGCGGCGCGGACAGAAGCCGTTTGCCCGATGAAGCGCGTTTGGCGCGTTACCGTGAACTGTCGAACCGCCGTCATGCAGTGGACATGTTGGCTTATTTATGCGGTTCCGGTTCGGATTTGGGACAGAAGTGGAGGGATAGGCTTTGTGGCGTTTCTTATTACTGTACCGGCGAACAGGACATCATCCAGAGGATGCGGCAATATCCCGAAACCCTATTGAAAGCGCCGTGGTCGGGCAGCGGAAAGGGCTTGCGTCTGGGACGAGGAGGTTATGTGCCGCCGCTTTCGGGTTGGTGTGGCCGTCAGCTTCGTGAACAAGGCGGGGTAATCGTGGAGCCTGTATATAATAAGGTGTCGGATTTTGCCTTGGAGTTTTATGCCGACGGTGCCGGAGGCGTGCGGTATACGGGGCTTTCGGTTTTCCTGACCACCGCACGTGGCACGTACGCCGGGAATTGGGTGGCGTCGGAAGAGGATAAGGTGCGTTGGCTGACCGATAGGATTCCTTTGCTTTTATGGCAGATGCTGAAAACGGCTGTCACGCACTACTTGGCTGATTGGTTGGGTAACGGCTACAACGGCCATCTGGGTGTGGATATGATGTTGTGCCGTGTACCGGGAGCCGAATACCTGTGTGTGCATCCTTGTGTGGAAATCAATTTACGCCGTACGATGGGACAAGTTTCTGTCGATTTGGCTTCTTTCTTGGCTCCCTCTTCGGAAGCGCGTTTTGTGATAGACTATGAGAAGGAAGCGGGGCGGTTGTGGTCGGAGCATTGCCGGTGCGAAGAAGCCCATCCGTTGTGCTTACGGGAGGGAAAACTCCTTCAGGGATATTTGCCGTTGGTTCCGGTGACCCCCTCCGCACATTACCGGGCGGCGTTGTGGGTCTCTCCCAAGGGTAGGAGATGTCCGGTCGTATAAGTTAATATGGAAAAAGAAGAAATGATTAGACCATTGGGAATTTCTGATATGGACACGGTGCTTCGTATTTGGAAAACGTCAAATCTTCAGGCGCATTCTTTTGTACCTTCCGGATATTGGGAGCGTAACGTGGAGTTGGTTCGGAAGGCAATGTCCGATGCGGAAGTTTGGATATACGAGTCGGATGGGCGTATAGTCGGCTTTGTCGGATTGGCAGGGGATTACATCGCCGGTATCTTTGTGGAGATGGAATGCCGTTCTCGTGGGATAGGACATGCGCTGTTGGATTTTTTAAAGAAAAGACATCGGTTCTTGTTGCTCCATGTGTATGAAAAGAACAGCCGTGCCGTGGCATTTTATCGTAGAGAAGGTTTTGAATGCCGGGATAGGCATGTGGAGGAGGATACCGGGGAAATGGAGTGGACAATGGCATGGATGAAGGAAAATATTCCTTTTTAAGTTTTTTTATTGCCCTGCAAGTGGGGGCGGGGAGTGGATAACTGTTAACTTTGCATCTCTATTTTATGAATCTTTCTAATCAACCGAAAACGGCTTCTAATAGCTGAAAAAACGTTTTATGGAAACAAAACGAATTGTATTTTTGGACTATCTGCGTGCCATCGCATGCTTTATGGTCATTCTCGTACATGTGTGTGAGGCTTTTTATTTCAATCTGGACGGTATCAGTTTCTCCAGCAATGCCGACCGTTGGTGGATTTCTTTCATCGACAGTTCCCTGCGTCCTTGCGTGCCGCTGTTCATCATGGCATCAGCCTATCTTCTGGTTCCGTTGAAGGACAGTACACCGGTCTTTTTCAAACGCCGCTTCACCCGTGTGTGTATTCCCTTTATCGTCTGGGGGCTTCTTTATGCCTTTTTACCCTTGTTGTGGGGTGGTCACGGTTGGGACGGCGCGAAAACCCACTTGCTCACGTTCCTCTACAATTTCCCGTCCAACGCCATACATCTCTGGTTTGTGTACATGTTGATAGGAGTTTATTTCTTTATGCCGATTTTGTCTCCTTGGTTGAAGCAAGTGGGTCGTAAGGAGGAGCTTTTCTTTTTGGGACTTTGGTTCCTCACTACATTCTGGCATTACGTGAAGCTTTGTGTGCCGGGCGGAGAGATTTACGGAGAATGCAGTTGGAATGATTTCCACATCTTGTATTACAATGCCGGTTATATCGGTTTTCTGTTGATGGCACATTACGTCCGTACCTACATTGACTGGAGTCTGCGCAAGACGCTCGCTGTGGCCGTGCCTGTATTCTTGGTCGGATATGCTTTCTCGGTCGGTGCGTTCTATCATCTTTCTTCCGTGAGTTCAGACCCGTTTGTGGTGGAACAGCCTTGGCGTTTTTGTACGCCTAATGTGGCGATGATGACTTTCGCCCTCTTTATCGTATTCAAAAAGATTAACTGGGGCAGCGGGTGGCTCTACCGTGGCATCTTCTCCATTTCAAAGTTGAGCTATGGAATGTATCTTGCACATTATATGGTGTTGAACCTTGTGTATCCTCACGTGGCACCGCATTTCAATACGCCCGGTACCATTTTGGTGGCCGGTATCGTGATTTATGCGATTTGCTATGTGTTGACAAAATTGCTCTCTTATCTGCCCAAGAGTAAATATATCGTAGGATGAGCCTGTGCCGCCGGCTTCTTGCCGTGGCTGTGGTGTGATTATGTTATATATAAATATCGAATCATGAAAAACTTTTTTATTGGGTTATGGATGGCCGGAATGTTAAGTCCCGTGGGGATGTCTGCAGCCGGAGGTGATATCGAAATGGAACGTTTCATATCTTCTCTTTTGGAGAAAATGACGCTGGAAGAGAAAGTCGGACAGTTGAGCCAGTGCTCAGGAGGTTTCGCTACCGGGCCGGACAATACGCAGATAAGCCGTACTGAGGAGGTCGGCAAGGGACTGTTGGGTTCCATGTTGAACGTTTGCGGCGTGAAAGAGACCCGTAAGTTTCAAGAGGCGGCCATGAAGTCGCGTCTTAAGATTCCCATGCTTTTCGGTATGGATGTCATTCATGGTTTCCGCACCGGCTTCCCGTTGCCGTTAGCTGAGGCGGCAAGCTTTGATTTGGAGGCTATCAAAATGGGTGCAAGGTGCTCCGCACGGGAGGCAGCAGCAGCCGGATTGCATTGGACTTTTGCCCCGATGGTAGATATCGGTTGGGACGCCCGTTGGGGACGTGTCATGGAGGGAGCGGGCGAAGATCCTTATTATGGTGCTAAAGTGGCCGCAGCCCGTGTATGTGGCTTGCAAGGTGATGACTTGTCGGCCGACAGTACGATTTTGGCTTGTATCAAGCATTTTGTGGGTTACGGGGCGGTGGTGGCCGGAAAGGATTATAATAGTGTGGACATGTCTTGGGGGCATTTTGCCAATTTCTATATGCCACCCTACAAGGCTGGTGTAGAAGCCGGAGCGGCTACGGTCATGAGTGCATTCAATGATTTCGAGAATCGCCCGTGTACCGGTAACGAAGATTTGTTGCGTGGTCTTTTGAAAGAAAAGTGGGGTTTCCAAGGGTTCGTTGTGTCCGATTGGGGTTCTGTGGGAGAGATGGTTAACCATCGTTATGCCAAGGATCAGAAGGAAGCCGCCAATAAGGCCATCATGGCGGGTTTGGATATGGAGATGGTGTCGGAATGTTATGCCCAAAACTTGGCAGATCTGGTTCGCGAAAAGAAAGTGCCGGAGGCTTTGCTGGACGATGCTGTCCGCCGTATTTTGGAGCAGAAATATAAGTTGGGCCTATTTGACGACCCTTTCCGTTATTGCAATGAAGAACGGGAGCGTACTGTCATCGGGGCGGAGCGGTCGCGCCGGGAGGCACGCTATATGGCGGAGCGCTCTGTGGTGTTGCTCAAGAATGAGGGAGCAGTGTTGCCTTTGGCTTCATCGGTGAGACGCGTGGCGTTGATTGGTGGTTTATCCAAGTCGCAGAAGGACATGTGCGGCTCATGGACGTGTGCCGACGAGAGTAAGGTGGTAACACTTTACGAAGCCATGCAAGAGCGTGGTGTGGAGGTAGACTTTCACGAGGGCTATGATTTGGAAAGTAATGAAATTAAAGATTTAAAAGGAACGCTAAAGGCTGCCCGCCGTGCTGATGTTGTTGTCGTGGCCATGGGCGAACGTTCGGGGGAGAGCGGAGAGATGACTTCCAAAGGAGACATATCTATTCCGGAACAGCAGCAGCGGTTGGTGACGGAATTGGTAAAAACAGGTAAGCCGGTGATTGTATTGATGATGTGCGGTCGTCCCGTGATTTTCAACGAGGTACGTCAGCAGGCACTGGCTATTTTGTGTACGTGGTGGTTGGGCAGTGAGGCCGGACCGGCCATTTGCAACGTGTTGTGGGGAGATTATAATCCTTCCGGTAAATTGCCGATGACCTTTCCTTCGCATCTGGGACAGCTTCCTTTGTATTACCAATATAAAAGTACGGGACGTCCTTATGCGAACAGCGGGTGGTGTGCCAAGTACATTGACATACCCTCCGAACCGGCCTATCCTTTTGCGTTCGGCTTATCTTATACCACTTTTGAGTATTCAGCCTTAAAGGTACTTCCAGGCGATGGCGGGAAGGTACACGCACGTGTGAGAGTGGAAGTGAAGAACACCGGACGCTATGAGGGAGAGGAAGTCGTGCAATTGTATGTGAGAGATGAGGCTGCTTCTATAACCCGTCCGGTCAAAGAATTGAAGGGCTTTGAGAAAATAGCCTTGAAGCCGGGAGAGAGCAAGGAGGTCGTGTTTGATATTACGGACGAGCAGTTAGGCTTTTATGATAATCGGATGAATTTTGTGGTGGAGAAAGGCGACTTCACCTTCATGGTGGGGACGAACAGTAGAGACGTGGATTCGGTATCGTACACTTTATTGTGAGAGTGAAACATCAGATGATAGCAGATAACTGTTGCGGATTGCATGATAGATACTTCCCTTTTTTATCAGGATGTGTACAGCATCGTGAAAGAGATTCCGGCCGGTCGGGTGGCAACGTATAAGCAAATTGCCATTCTGACCGGCTTTCCCCAACATGCCCGTTTGGTGGGTAGGGCTTTGCGTAACGTACCGGATGCGCTCGGCCTTCCCTGCCACCGGGTGGTGAATGGCTGTGGACGTCTTGTTCCGTCCTGGCCGGAACAGAAAGCATTGCTGGAAGCCGAAGGTGTGGCTTTCAGAAGAAACGGAAACGTGGATATGCGGCGTTATGCTTGGAATCCGGATGGAGCGGCATCCGTGACCTTTTGATAAGCGATGCGCGGTGACTGACGGGTATAAATGATGCCGCACTCCCGGAATCCGTTGGTCTTTAACAGGTTTTGCATGATGAGGTTGTCAGCGTGGGTGTCTGCGCGTAAATTGTGGTGTCGGGCAAAACACCATGCGATGCATTGCCGGGCGATACCTTTGGCCTTTCCGTTGGATGCCAGGCGGTGAATCACACCGTATGGAGCCTCATTCAGCCATTTCCCTTCGATATGAGAATAGGTAGGGTCGTTTCCCACCGAAAAGCAAAATGTGGCTACCACGCCGTCCGTTTCGTTTTCGCAGACGAAGCAGTGTCCTTGTCGGATTTCCGTTTCCATGAGTTCTTCCGAAGGATAACCGTCTGTCCATTGGTAGGGGTTTCCGTTTTCCCTCATGAATTTCCGGGCGTGGTCGAATATGCCCATGATGTCGGGCATATCGGTGAATTGTGCAGGTCTGATGTTCATTTTGTGTCGGGTGTGGTGGTGTCTTGTGTCTCTTTTCTTTGTCGTGCCACGGGCGTTTCAAAGTGCGCCTCACAGTCTTTGCATACATATTCCCAATGCGTCGTGCCCGGAGGTGCGCCGGCCAGGATACTGAATATGGCGGCCATGAACGCCCTGAAACTATGAGACTTTTTCAATACGAACTTGATGTGGGGCGAATGGCAGCAGGGGCAGTATTTTAATTGTTCCGGTATCATCTGGTTGCGTTCGAGCAGGGCCATGGCACGTTCATAGTCGTCTTCATACACGAAAATATCCACTCCGGAAATCGTGGGAGTGAATCCGCGCAGGATGTTGGACGTGTTTTCGTTGTGCAGGACGGAGGCAATGCCTTCGTTTTCCAACGCCCCCTGAATCAAACGGGCTTGAAAGGCTCCGTCACAGGTGATAAGTCTGACTGTTTTCATAAGACGGTCGAATTATTTGATAAAATATCCGATGTGTTTTGAGCGTCCTTTCTTGGCTAAGGTTCTGATTTCGTACAGTCCTTTGGCTAAATGCCCGATACGGACACGGCGGCTGTAAGGTGCCGTACTGACGATACGCCCGTACGCATCTACAACCGCTACGTAAGGGCTGTCCTGTTCAGGGATGTCCAAGGTCTGCGAGTCGTGCGGGAGGAACCGCCCTGAGAGGTTCGGTTTGTCGGACCATCCGGACGGGAGCCGTGCCGGTTCGCTTTCATTTCCGAAACGGTCTATGGCCGTTACCGCGAAACTGATGCCGTTGAGGGCGCAGAATTCCTCGTTGATGGGAAGGCTGCAAGAATCCACATTCACGGCAATAAGATTTCGTGCGGAAGCGATGTCCACGGGAGAGGTCTGTGAAGCGTACACGTTGTATCTCACATCTTTTCCACATAGATTATCGACAGACGGCGACCATCGGAGCACATACGTTTGCGCTTCCCGGCTTTTGTGCAAATTTCCCGGACGTTCCGGTGGGATACTGTCCTGGCTGTTACAAGCCGATGGCAGTGCCGGGAAGGGGTAATATACGTCTTTCAGGAAATCAAACAAGCCTTTGTGGTTGTCGTTCAGATACGCGTAACGGAAGAATGCCTGTCCTCCGAGGTCTAAAGACCGCGTGAAATACAACTCACGGGTAATGTCCTCCAGCGGCCAGTCCTTTTCTTGCGGACTGAGGAAGTAGATACCCAATCCCGGGACGACCGGTCGGCCGTAGTCGTTTTCTTTCCAGTCAATGGCGAAAGGGTAGAAATGATTGCCCCGAAAGTACATCATTGGGAACAGCATGTCTTGTATCCCTTCGCGTAACCAACCCTGCGCGTCTTGGTAAACGGCGGAGTAGGCATTCCAGTTATAGGACGGATAGCGACTCAGGTCGCTGAACTTACCCACGGGCGAGGAGCTGACCTTGACCCAAGGTTTGGTCGCTTTCACGGCCCGATACATCGTCCGTACACAACGGGTCATGTTGTCGCGACGCCAGTCGGCCTTGTTTTGCCTCTTGCCGTATTTGCGGTAAGAGCTCGCATCGTTGAATTTCGCCGCGTTTTCCGGATAACGGATATAGTCGAAATGGATGCCGTCTACGTCATAGTTCGCAGCTATTTCACGGCAGAGGGAAGCCAGATAGTCGGCGGTCTCCGGTTGCCCCGGGTCGAGATACCAACTGTCTCCATGGCGTACGCAAAGTTTGGGATGGGTTTTCAGTACGGAACGGTTTCCCATACGTGTGGCAGCGGATATCTTGAAACAAGGTATGGCTACAAGCCACGCATGCAGTTCCATCCCTCGTTTGTGGCATTCCCGGACGGCAAAGGCCAAGGGGTCATATCCCGGCGCACGTCCCGGAGTGCCGGTCAGGCAGCCGTCCCACGGTTCGATGGCCGAAGGATAGATGACACTCCCCCTCACGCGGGTCTGCAGCAGCACGGTGTTGATGTTCACTTCCTTGAGCCGGTCGAGGATGCGGCACAGTTCATCCTGTTGTGCCTTGATGCCGGCCGGGGATGTAGCTTTGTTTTTCGGCCAGTCTAAACTACTGAACGTGGTCAACCACACGGCCCGGGTTTCCCGTTTGGGGGAGGACAATGGATCGAAACGTTGCGTGGCCATTGCCGCCAGGCAGCCGATGATACATATATATAAGGAGAAGATATATCTTTTCATGTAGGTGTATGCAGCTTTATCAGATGCAAAGTTAAGCTTTTCGGGGTATAAAATGAAAGTTTCGGGGACAAATGCCATGGTTTACGATACAATTTATTATTTTTGCGTAATTTAATTGATAACCTGATATGATAACATTCACTACGGCATTGGTGCTTCTGGTATTGGGCTATGTGGTCTACGGCGCCTTTGTCGAAAGAGTATTCGGGGCGGATGCCTCCCGAAAGACACCTTGTTATACGATGGCTGACGGTGTGGATTATACACCGATGCCTACGTGGAAAGTCTATCTCATCCAGTTTCTGAACATTGCCGGGACGGGACCTATATTCGGTGCGATTCTGGGTATCCTTTACGGGCCGGCGGCTTATTTGTGGATTGTGTTCGGATGCATATTCGGCGGGGCGGTACACGACTACCTGTCCGGCATGATTTCCCTGCGGAAGAACGGAGCCAGTCTGCCCGAAGTGGTGGGCGACGAACTGGGGGCGGGCATCCGTTTGGTGATGCGTGTCTTTTCCCTGATTCTGATGGTCTTGGTCGGCACGGTATTTGTTACCACGCCTGCCGGGTTGTTGGCTTCCATGACCGGAGACTGGGGCGTATGGGGTTCCGCTTTGTTTTGGAGCGTGGTGATTTTCGTGTATTACGTGTTGGCTACCTTGCTGCCCATCGATACCCTTATCGGACGCATTTACCCCCTTTTCGGCGTGGCCTTGTTGTTTATGGCCGTCGGCGTGTTGGTCGGCATTTTCACCCACGACGGTTGGATGCCCGAGATTACATCGGCTTTCGAGAGCCATCATCCCGATAAGAATCTCTCCATATTTCCCATGCTTTTTATCACGATTGCCTGCGGAGCCATCAGCGGTTTCCATGCCACTCAAAGCCCGATGATGGCGCGTTGCATGAAGAACGAGAAGCTGGGGCGGCGCGTGTTCTACGGCGCCATGATAACAGAGGGCGTGGTGGCTTTGATATGGGCGGCTGCGGCCATTAAGTTTGCAGGCAGTTATGAGGCGTTGGCCGAACTGATGTCGCCGTCGGGAAAATCCAATCCCGCCATTGTGGTCAATGCCATTTGTCAGGATTGGATGGGGACGGCGGGAGCCGTGTTGGCGATACTCGGTGTGGTGGCGGCCCCTGTCACTTCCGGTGATACGGCCTTCCGGTGCGCACGTCTGATAGCCTCCGATTTCCTGCATTACAGGCAAGACACCATTTTGCGCCGCTTGATTATTTCATTGCCTTTGTTTGTCATCGCCGCAGTGTTAATGAATATCAACTTTGATATATTGTGGCGCTATTTTGCGTGGTTTAATCAAACTTTGTCTATCTTTACGTTATGGGCGGTTACCGTATGGCTTGCGCGGAAAGGAAAGACGTTTTATGTGACCCTGTTTCCGGCATTGTTCATGACGGCTGTCTGTACGACCTATATACTGGTGGCTCCCGAAGGATTCGGGTTGCCCTACGAGTTGGGTTGCTCGATGGGGGTAGGGGCTACCGTGGGCTTTTTAGTAGTGTTCATAAAATGGTATTTACAAATTAAAAAGGAAAGGGTATGAAAAGAAGACGGTTCCGGAAATCCACCGTTATCTTGTTGGGATTTACTTTATATTCCGTAGCGGTATATGCCTATTTCATCCCCCGTACGGATATGAGCAGCCGGCATATTTGGGCTACGATGGCCTTGAATGCCGTGATTCTGGTGGCGTTGTGGTATCTTTACCGGCGGCGGGAAAAATTGGCGGATAAACGTGAGCATGATGTGGATATTAATCAAGAAAAAAGATAATATGAGAAAGTTAATGCTGTCTTTGCTGCTGATGATGGCGGCAATGGGTGCGAAGGCACAATTTGAAAAGGGTACTACGTATGTGGCGGCATCCACTACGAGTTTGGGATTATCCTATAGTTCCAGCGAGAAATTGAATTTCGGTCTGGATTTCACGGGAGGTTATTTCGTGCAGAGCGCGTGGATGCTCTATGGTAAATTAGGGTATGATCATACGCGTTATACCGACCATTTCCAGATGGGAGTAGGCGGGCGTTATTATTTCACGCAGAACGGCATTTATATGGGCCTTGGTTTGCAGTATGAGCATGCCACCAAGAGCGTGAATAATTTGCAGTTGTGTCCCGAAGTGGGGTATGCCTTTTTCGTGAACCGTTTCATCACGATAGAGCCGGCAGTGTATTACCACATGAGTCTGAATGACTTCTCAGACGGAAGTAAGGTCGGTTTGAAGTTAGGATTAGGTTTCTATTTCTGATAAGAAACATCCGATAAGGCTGTGCCGGAATACTTGTATAGGTCTTCCGGCACAGTTTCTTTTACCTTCGGGATAGCCGGTTTGTTCCGAGGGATAACAAGAACTGACAAATTGCCGCGTTTGTTCTCGTTTTTATTGCCGAATGACAGCTTTTTCCTCTTTTCTGTGAAGTGAAAACCGGATAAAATGAGACGGAAAAACGCGGGTTTTGAATAAATATAAGTTTTAGGCTGCATATATGCGGCCTTTTTCTGTATATATGCGTTTTAATCTCAAGAGAGTAATTTTTCAATCGCAGGAAGAAAAAATTTTTTTCTCCTCTTGTTGCTACGGGTATGTACTGAAATAGAGGTAAAAATGTCTTGTTTCGGGAAAGAAACGAGGCCTTTTCCCCGTTTTTTTCTCTTGTTGGGGGCTGTTCGAGTGACGGATATGGAAATCAGGATGTCAGCAAATTCGGGGATGAAGCTTACGTACCGGTGGACGGTGTGCGGTTCAATGGCTTTTTCGTCTGCCAGCGTGTGCACGAAAGACGGGTATAAGTTGTCATTGGGATAAAAGTCCGATGTGCGAGATTTCGTTTTTTTCGTGTCTGTCGGCGGCGGAAGGGATATGGGCGATTCTCGCAGTGGTCGGCTTGACGTTTTGACAATTTGTAAAATGCGTAGGGCGGATTATGTAATCTGTTCCGGCAACATGGGGGTGCGCGGGCCTTGGGCGCACGGGGCATTCTCGGCAAATAACTTTTCAGGGGTTTTTATGCCGGTGAAAAAATGCGATGATTTCGCTTCGTGCCGTTGCAATCCGAAAGGATATGTCGTGCAAATGATAACAATTTATAATTTGCTTAAAATAATTCTATGAAAAGGACACTATATTTGCTTGTTGCGCTATCAAAAAGCTGTAAATTTGCATCAAATAAAAGCAAATTGCTTGATTATATAGTGGTTTTGCTTCAAAAAGAATTTTCCATGCGCAGGGAAGTGTTCGACGATTAAGTGTAATTAGAAAAGGTAAGAAGAATGAAAACGAAGATTAAGAAAACCATGTTCCTATGGGCGGCGGCAGTGGCATTCCCTGTGGCCGCAGAAGGGCAAGACAAAGTCGAGGCATCCGTGGGGGCGGATCTGGTGAGCAGTTATATCTGGCGCGGGCAAGAGTTGGGCGATGTCAGCATACAGCCTTCCGTTTCGCTTTCGTGGAAAGGTCTTTCGCTTACGGCGTGGGGTTCGGCCTCTTGGGGCGGCGAATACGCCAAAGAGTTCGATTTGACCTTGGGTTATGCCGTAAAAGGTTTCAGTGTGTCGGTTACCGATTACAGTTTCAGCAAAGGGACGAATTTCAAGACGGGCACCGATATCAGCGGGAAGTATTTCCATTTCGGCAGCAATTCCACGTTGCATGTCTACGAAGCGCAGGTGGGGTATGACTTCGGCTTCCTGGCCGTGAACTGGTACACGAACATCGGCGGCAACGACGGGCTGAAGAAGGACGGTAAACGGGCCTACTCTTCTTATGTCTCGCTTTCCGCTCCTTTCCGCTTGGGAGGGTTGGATTGGGACGCTACGGTGGCCGCTGTGCCTTGGGAGACCTCTTTCTATAATGGCGGATGCTCCGGTTTTGCTGTTTCCGAAGTGGCATTGCAGGCGGCTAAGGACATCAAGATAACTGAATCGTTTGCCTTGCCTTTGTTTGCCAAGGTTACTTGGAATCCGGCAGCGGAGAACGCTTATTTTACGGCAGGACCCAGTTTTTAAGCATAACAGAAATGTGATAGATCCCAAGAGGTAGGTTTTGCGCGGGGTAAACAAGGTTGTTTGAAGGGATAACGTTAAAAGAGAGGATAAACCAACAATAGAAAAAGGATAATTATGAAAAAGATCGAAGCGATTATTCGGAGAACGAAGTTCGACGACGTGAAGGACACCTTGTTGGCGGCAGACATCGAATGGTTCTCGTATTACGAAGTGAGGGGCGTGGGCAAGATGCGTGAGGCGCGTATTTACCGTGGGGTGGCCTACGATACCAGTTCTATCGAGCGCATGTTGCTGTCCATCGTCGTGCGCGACAAGAATGTGGAGAAGACCGTGCAAGCCGTGACGAAAGCCGCTTATACGGGCGAAATCGGCGACGGGCGCATCTTCATCATTCCGGTCGAGGATTCCATACGGATCCGTACGGGAGAGCGTGGTGACATTGCGCTTTACAACGCGGAACAAGAGAAGTGAGGCAGGACGGTTCCCGCCAAGGTTAAAAAGATGGTTGAATGATAAAAAAGTAAAATTATGGATACATCAGTGATATTGGATTCAGGCCACACGGCTTGGATGATAGTGGCAACCCTTTTGGTGTTTATGATGACGATTCCCGGAATCGCCTTGTTCTACGGCGGCCTTGTGCGCCAGAAAAATATGCTGAGCCTGGTGATGCAGAGCCTGGCCATAGCCGGGGTGGTCAGCATCTTGTGGGTGGTCTTCGGCTACAGCCTTGCCTTCGGCACCGGATATGAAGGCAGCGGTTTCTTCAAATACGGCATCGGGGGATTCGACAAGGTGATGTTGAACGGCATCGGCCTGGACACGCTGACGGCGACCGGCATCCCCGAAATGCTGTTCGTAATGTTCCAGTGTATGTTCGCCCTGATTACGCCGGCTTTGATTCTCGGTGCGTTCGCCGAACGTGTGAGGTTCGCCGGTTTCTTGTGCTTCACGGTGTTGTGGAGCATACTGGTCTACATGCCCATGGCCCATTGGGTATGGGGCGGCGGTTTCCTGATGGAAATGGGAGCCGTGGACTTTGCCGGGGGGACGGTGGTACATGTCAACGCCGGCGTAGCCGCATTGGTGATGGCGCTTATGGTCGGCCGTCGTAAGGATTACAGGGCGGGCCGTCCCATTACTCCGCACAACATTCCTTTTGTCTTTTTAGGCACGGCATTGCTTTGGCTGGGTTGGTTCGGGTTCAATGCAGGAAGCGGCTTGGCGGCCGACGGTCTGGCGGCCAACGCGTTTTTGGTGACGCATATCGCCACGTGCATGGCAGCGGTCACTTGGGCAGCCATTGACTGGGTGGTCAACAAGAAATGCACTACGGTGGGGGCTTGTACGGGAGCCGTGGCCGGTTTGGTGGCCATTACGCCGGCAGCCGGTTCGGTAGATCTGGTCGGTGCGCTGTTCATCGGTTTGATAACCTCGGCCGTTTGTTTCTGGATGGTGGCTGTCGTGAAGCCCAAGTTCGGTTATGACGATGCCCTCGATGCCTTTGGCGTGCATGGGGTAGGCGGCATCATCGGGTCTGTGCTCACCGGTGTTTTTGCCACGCAGTTCGTGACCGGTGAAGGTGGTGTGCAGGGTGCACTCTACGGGGATTGGAACCAGTTGTGGATTCAGATTGCGGCCACGGTCATTTCGATGGTGTTCAGTGCGGTGATGACCTTCGTGTTGTTCAAGGTAGTAGACAAACTGGTCGGCATCCGTGTGGACAAGAGAGTGGAAGAAGAAGGGCTTGACATTTACGAACACGGCGAATCCGCCTACGATTTGTAAGACAGTCCGTAACAGGCAAGAATAATATGAAAATCAAAATACTTAGGTGATTATGTCAGAATTAAGATTCAGAGTTGTAGAGAGTGCTTTCCATGCGAAAGCGAAAGAAGTGACCGTTCCGGCGGAACGACCCAGCGAATATTTCGGTAAATATGTGTTCAGCCGTGAGAAGATGTTCAAGTATTTGCCCAGTACCGTATATGCGAGGTTGGTGGATGCCATGGATCATGGTGCCGCTTTGGACCGCAGCGTGGCCGACGAGGTGGCTTCGGGCATGAAGCGTTGGGCCGAAGAATTAGGGGTGACGCACTACACCCACTGGTTCCAACCCTTGACGGAAGGCACGGCAGAGAAGCATGACGCTTTCGTGGAACATGATGGCAAAGGCGGGATGATGGAGGATTTTTCGGGCAAGTTGCTCGTGCAGCAGGAACCCGATGCCTCGTCTTTCCCTAGCGGGGGCATACGGAACACGTTCGAGGCGCGCGGTTACAGTGCTTGGGATCCCTCTTCGCCCGTGTTCGTGGTAGACGACACGCTGTGCATCCCCACCGTGTTCATTGCTTATACCGGCGAGTCGCTCGACTACAAGGCGCCTTTGCTGAAGGCTTTGCGCGCGGTGGATAAGGCGGCGGTAGAGGTGTGCCATTACTTCGACCCGTCCGTGAAGAAGGTGGTTTCTTATTTGGGATGGGAGCAGGAATACTTTTTGGTGGACGAAGGCTTGTATGCCGCCCGTCCGGACTTGTTGCTGACCGGGCGTACGCTGATGGGGCATGAAGCGTCGAAGAACCAACAGTTGGAAGACCATTATTTCGGAGCCATCCCGACCCGTGTGGCCGCTTTCATGAAGGACTTGGAGATACAGGCCTTGGAACTGGGCATCCCGGTGAAGACACGCCACAACGAGGTGGCACCGAACCAGTTCGAGCTTGCTCCTATCTTCGAGGAGTGCAACTTGGCGGTAGACCATAACATGCTGATCATGTCGCTGATGCGCAAGGTGGCCCGCACGCACGGTTTCCGCGTGTTGTTGCATGAGAAGCCTTTCAAGGGCGTGAACGGTTCAGGCAAGCATAACAACTGGTCGTTGGGCACCGATACCGGCGTGCTGCTGATGGCTCCGGGCAAGACGGCGGAGGAGAACTTGCGCTTCATCACGTTCATCGTGAACACCCTGATGGCCGTGTTCCGGCACAACGGTTTGCTGAAAGCCTCCATCATGAGCGCCACCAACGCCCATCGTTTGGGAGCCAACGAGGCACCCCCGGCCATCATTTCCTCTTTCCTCGGCACGCAGTTGAGCCGTGTGCTCGACCATCTGGAGGAGAGCACCGACGAGGAACTGGTCCTTTTGGAGGGCAAGCATGGGATGAAGCTGGACATCCCCCAGATTCCTGAGTTGTTGATAGACAATACTGACCGTAACCGTACGTCGCCTTTCGCCTTTACCGGAAACCGTTTCGAGTTCCGGGCCGTGGGTTCGGAGGCCAACTGCGCGAGTGCGATGATAGCCCTCAACGCCGCCGTGGCCGAACAGTTGACGGATTTCAAGGCCGAAGTGGATGCCTTGATGGAAAAAGGCGAGGCCAAAGAAGCTGCCCTTATCCGGGTGATTCGCAAATATATCAAAATCTGCAAGCCCATCCGCTTTGACGGGAACGGTTACAGCGACGAGTGGAAGGCCGAAGCAGAGCGGCGCGGTCTGGATTGCGAGACGAGCTGTCCCGTTATTTTCGACAACTACTTGTCGGCAGACAGCATCGCCATGTTCGGGTCTACCGGGGTGATGACCCAAGTGGAACTGGAAGCCCGCAATGAAGTGAAATGGGAAACCTATACCAAGAAAATCCAGATAGAAGCACGTGTGCTCGGTGATTTGGCCATGAACCATATCGTGCCTGTAGCCATCGAGTACCAGAGCAAGTTGATAGATAACGTGTACAAGATGAAGGGACTGTTCAGCGCGGAAGAAGCCGATAAATTGTCGGCCGAGAACCTGGCCATCATCAGGGAGATTTCCGAACGTACGGCCTATATCAAGGAACACGTGGATGCGATGGTCGAGGCCCGCAAGGTAGCCAACAAGATTGAAGGCGAACGGGCAAAGGCCGTAGCCTACCATGACACCATTGCGCCGATGTTGGAACAAATCCGTTACCATATCGACAAGTTGGAGTTGATTGTGGACGACCAGATGTGGACATTGCCTAAGTATCGCGAATTGCTGTTCATCCGTTGACAGCAAGATTCTTTATTTTTTAGGAATTTAGATGGTGGAGCCGGGGTGTCGTGAGACAGTCCGGCTTTTGGAACTTAAAAGCAATGAAGTATGGGGAAAAGAAGACCCGTTGTGGGCTGCATGCCCTTATGGGATGAAGGAAGGGGCAGTTATTGGATGTTGCCTGGGTATATGAAGATGCTTGAAGGGGGCGGGGTGTTGCCGCTCATGCTGCCCCTTACGGCAGATGAGACGGTCTTGAAGGAGTGCATGGACGTGTGCGACGGTTTTTTATTGACCGGCGGGCAAGATGTATCTCCTTCTGCTTATGGAGAGGAAACCGTGGCGGAGTGTGGCACTCCTTGCAAGGAACGTGACAGGCAAGACATGTTTGTCCTGCGCCATGCCGTTGCATGCGACCGTCCGGTGTTAGGCATTTGCCGTGGCATACAGTTGATGAATGTCTGTTTCGGAGGGACGCTCTATCAGGATTTACCTACTCAGCATCCAAGCGGCGTGGAACATCGCATGTCGCCGCCATACGACCGTGTGGTGCACGAGGTAGAGGTATTGGAAGGGACGTTGTTGTACGACATCATAGGTTCCGGACGTATAGGCGTGAACAGTTACCATCATCAAGCCATAAAGGCATTGGCGGATGGAATGGAATCCATGGCTTTCTCGGACGACGGTTTGGTGGAGGCGGTCTGCATGCCGGGCAAACGTTTTATCGTGGGGCTGCAATGGCATCCGGAGTTTTTATATGCCACGGATGAAAGCAGCCGTAAGATTGTCAGGGCATTTGTCGAATCTATGCGTCTCGAATGAAATCTGTTTCCTGGGAACGGTGTGCCGTTTTAAAAATGTGTGCAATGCGTAAGTAAACCGGGCACGGAAGTCGTAGTAGTATATAGAATACATAAAACCATAAATGAATGAAAAAGTTATTCTGTTTGCTATTATTGGCTTTCGGGCTGGGGACTGGGCTGCTTTCCGTAGCCCAAAACGAGTGGGAGAATCCGGAGAAATATGAGTGGAACAAGGAAAGTCCGCATACGGTCTTCATGTGGTATGACGATGAACCGGGAGCGTTGACTGGCGATTTCTCTAAGTCACCGTGGCATGAATCCCTGAACGGGCGGTGGAAGTTCTCATACGTGCCGGACATCGAGGACGCGGAAGAGGGCTTTTATAAGAAAGATTTCGATGATTCCTCTTGGGCCGATTTGGACGTTCCTTCGAATTGGGAGCTGAAAGGGTTCGGCGAACCAATTATTCGCAATATCCAGTATGTTTTTCCGGCCAACCCTCCTTACGTGGACGTGGACAATCCGGTGGGGACGTACCGTAAGGTGTTCACCGTGCCGGAAGGCTGGGACGGCCGCGAAGTCCTGTTGCATTTCGGGTCCATATCCGGTTATGCACAGGTTTTCCTGAACGGGAAAAGGATCGGGATGACCAAGGCGGCCAAGACACCGGCTGAGTTCAACGTGACGCCTTACCTTTGCGAAGGGGAGAACCTGTTGGCCGTCCGGGTGTATCGTTGGCATGACGGCAGTTACATGGAAGACCAGGATTTCTGGCGTTTGACGGGCATCGAGCGCGACGTGTACCTGCAAGCTTACCCCAAGTCGACGGTGTGGGACTTTTTCTTGCATGCCGGTTTGGACAGCCGTTACAGGGACGGCATTTTCAATGCCACGGTGGATTTGCGTGCATTTGCAGCCAGTGAACCCGGAAAAGGCCAAGTAGAGATGAAACTGGTGGATAAGGCCGGTAAGACCGTATGGGCACAAAAGCGGAAGTTCGAGATGAAGGGGGATGCGGAAATGCTCTCCTTTTCGGGGCGAATCAAGAATGTGGCCAAATGGACAGCCGAGACTCCCGAACTTTACGACTGCATCCTGACCTTGCGGGACGGGGAAGGGAATACGTCGGTGACGGCCTGCAAGACCGGATTCCGGAAGATAGAAATAAAGAATGCCAAGTTGACGGTAAACGGGACGCCCGTATATATAAAAGGTGTCAACCGCCACGAGCATAGCGACACCTTAGGCCATGTGCAGACGCGCGACTTGATATTGGACGACCTGAAACAAATGAAACGCTTGAACATCAACGCTATACGGACTTGCCACTATCCGAACCATCCGGACTTTTATGATTTATGCGACCGCTACGGTTTCTACGTGGTGGACGAAGCCAATATAGAGAACCACGGCATGGGTTCCGTGCCTTATTTTAAGGATACCGTCAACCATCCCG
>ERZ791923.1647-NODE-1647-length-23350-cov-4.809015_pt1 | contig 23350 bp, 18 predicted proteins | sample MGYA00510133_ERZ791923 | MGnify/ENA primary metagenome ERZ791923 (study PRJEB30046, sample SAMN00792106) | human gut metagenome | study: EMG produced TPA metagenomics assembly of the A metagenome-wide association study of gut microbiota in type 2... | reverse complement strand
CTTGCGCTGACCAGAATCACGCACCAAGTCTCACGTGCGTTCGACTTGAATCAAACGTGATTTGCACTTTTTTGGAAATTTATATAACTTAAAGAAATTTAAAGTATATCGAGGAGGAGTACCAATGATTAACGAAGTTATGGAGTACAATAAGAAATTTGTGGAGGATAAAGCATACGAACCGTATCTGACCAGCAAGTATCCGGACAAAAAACTGGCAATTCTGACCTGTATGGATACACGTCTGACAGAGTTACTTCCGGCAGCACTTGGTCTGAAAAATGGCGATGCAAAAATTATAAAAAATGCCGGCGGCGTGATCACACATCCATACGGTAGTGTGGTTCGAAGCCTGTTAGTAGCGATTATTGAGCTTGGTGTAGAAGAAGTTATGGTTATCGGACATACAGACTGTGGGGTACAGGGTATGGATGGTGGAAAACTTCTGGAAGAGTTGACACACAGAGGCGTTTCACAGGAACATATCAATATTGTGCGAAACAGTGGTATTGATCTGGAAAAATGGCTTGGTGGCTTTGAATGTGTGGAGCAGTCTGTCAGAGATACCGTGATTGCATTGAAAAATCACACACTGATGCCAAAGGATATCACGATCACTGGATTTATCATGGATTCCGTAACCGGTGAATTACGTCAGGTGCCAGTAGAAGAATAAGCGATTTTACACTTTTCTAATATCGGAAGCAGTGCTATACTGATAGAGATTATAAAACATATGATAAAAACATACGAAGGAGAAATTTCATGCCTGTATTTGATTTTAATAATAAACCAGATAAAAATTCACATGGAAAATGTACTTACACCATGGTTTTTTCCAATGCTTCCGAAGCATCCGCAGAATCTCCGATTCTGTTACTGGATAACAAGATTCGCCAGTGGAAGCATCATTCCTGTGGTGTTTTTACCAATCCTGTAAAACGCACTTCCTTTGAATTTGAGGAAGAAGATGGCAAGATCAGTGCGGATATTTTACAGATTGATGCACGTTTTGTCAGCCTGTTGCGCTGGCTTGGTGAAAACCATATTACCGTACGCCTTTCCGGAGAAAACCGTCCAGATGGTTATGCTGTATACAAGATCCGTGAGATTGCCTTTGGAGGTGGCACAAAACTGTCCGCTGAGGACGGATTTTTACAGTTTATGATGGAGCGTCTGTTTGCCAGCAACGCACCGACAGAGGTGTTTGACGAAGAAGAACAGGAAGAAGAAGGCGACAGCATGAAGCTGACCAGTCTGCAGAGTATCACAGATTTTATGAACTGTGCAGGACGCACTTTGCCGGATAACATTCGTCTGTGGGCGCGTCGAAATTTGGCAGTTGCCCGTTCCCATGAAGTTTCCGCGGAGGAGCGCCGTCATGCACAGCGTGCTCTTTCTATTATGATGAACATCCGTTGGAAGAGCAATTATTTTGAAGCAATCGACCCGGAAGAAGCACGTCGGATTCTGGATGAAGAATTATATGGTATGGAGCGTGTAAAACAGCGTATCATCGAGACAATCATCCAGATCAACCGTACCCATACACTGCCGGCTTATGGTCTGCTTCTGATCGGACCTGCCGGAACCGGAAAATCCCAGATTGCCTATGCGGTAGCACGTATTCTGAAACTGCCGTGGACCACACTGGACATGAGCTCCATCCATGATCCGGAGCAGCTGACCGGAAGTTCCCGTGTTTATGCCAATGCAAAGCCGGGTATTATCATGGAGGCATTTTCCGCAGCAGGAGAATCCGGACTGGTATTTATCATCAATGAGTTAGATAAGGCTTCCAATGGAAAAGGAAATGGCAATCCGGCAGATGTACTGCTGACCTTGCTGGATAACCTTGGATTTACGGATAACTACATGGAATGTATGGTTCCGACGGTTGGCGTATATCCGATCGCAACTGCCAATGACAAAGACCGCATCAGCGCACCGTTGATGTCACGTTTTGCAGTCATTGAGATTCCGGATTATACACCGGAGGAGAAAAAGACAATTTTCGCCCGTTTTTCACTGCCGAAAGTATTAAAACGTATGGGCATGAGTGAGGATGAGTGCATCGTGACACCGGAAGGCTTAGATGCAGTTGTGAAAAAATATGAGAACACAACCGGTATCCGTGATCTGGAGCAGGCAGCAGAGCATATCGCTGCAAATGCACTGTACCAGATCGAGGTAGATCATGTGGCATCCGTTACTTTTGATGCGGATGCAGTAGACTCTTTGCTGGAGTAATGCCTCAGATCATAATACACAGATCCTTTGGCAACTTTTGAAGCCACATGTGCGCCAAATACACCCAGTCGTGCCATGATTGCCAGTCCGAACCGGCGGAAGGCATATTCGGCACCAAAAATCTGACGGATATCCTTCACGGATTTGAAATCATAAAAATATTTGGACGCTTCATAAAAAGTTTCCTGCAATTCCCAAGGCGACATATGCTTGGGGAGAAAGGTGACATTCATCATGTCAAAGCGGCTCCAGTCGCTGGTGATCATACGGTGATCCTGACAAAACTGGTCGTAAACTGGTGTGCCGGGAAAGGGTGTCAAAATAGCAGGTTGTAACTGATAGGCATGGATAGATTTTGCGAAAGCAACACTTCTGTCCATGTCTTTTTTTGTATCTTCATCCAGTCCAAGAACGATGCTTGCAATCATACGGATTTTGTATTTTTCGCAGGCAGCACCGGCTTTTCGGATATCTTCGATATTCTGTCCTTTATGGATCTCATCTAAGGCATTCTGGTTCAGCGATTCAATGCCGATCAACACTCTGGTCAGATGCGCGTCATGTAAAAGCTGCAATAATTCCGCATCATTCGCCAGATCCGTTCGCCCAAAGAAAAAGCTCTCTTTGAACGTAAGATGTTCGGCGATCATCCGGCGGCAGATTTCTTTTGCCCGTTCTTTGTCCGCGGTAAAATTGTCATCTTCAAAATTCAGATAGCGAAAGCCCATTTGTTTATACATGCGGATCTCATCAATGACATTATCCACACTGCGCTGTCGGTAAGGGGCAAACATGCGGGACGTGGTGCAGAACGTGCAGCGGTAGGGGCATCCTCTGGTGGAAATAACATTTGCCGCGACGCAGGGTGTTTTCAGAATCGAATAATCTGGAAATGGTGCCTCATCCACATTGGTCAGAGAGATCCCCTGCACGATCCGGGTGTTTAAACGTCCTTCCACTACATCTAAAATAACTTTTTCGCCTTCCCCGACAATGACCTGATCTGCATGCTGCAGGGCTTCTTCGGGAAGCCAGGTCGGATGCATACCGCCCATGATCACGCGGGCATTGGAATGTTTGTGGATGATGTCTGCCAGTTCATAACTTCTGGGAGCATTGGAGGTCATCAGTGACAGGCAGAAAATATCCGTATCCTTTAGCAGATGTTTTAACGGCAGGCGGGCGTTTAATTCTTCATAGGCTTCCACCTGATACCCGGCTTTTTTTAAAATGCCACCAAGGATCAACGGACCTGTGATGGAGTTGGACTGTCCGTAAATTTTCCCACCAAGACGATAGAGAGGAATCCGGCGCAGGTCGGAAGCAGGTACAATAAATACAATTTTCATAATTAAAAACCTCACAGAAACTATCTTTTTTGCAAGTATTGCCATTCCGTGGGAATCTATGCCAAAGTAAATCAAAATCGCAACAGTCGACTTGTATAAAAAATTATGGTACAATGAGCGCAATTAGATGAGGAATGCAGAGGACATTCTTAAAATTATGAGGTAAGTGAGATATATGGCAAATACAAATAGAAGAAAACACATCTGTACCGGATTGATGGCGCATGTGGATTCCGGAAAAACCACGCTGTCAGAGGCACTTTTGTATACTTCCGGAGCAATTCGAAAACTTGGAAAAGTAGATACAAAAGATGCATTTCTGGATACCGATGAGCGGGAGCGTGCCAGAGGAATTACGATTTTTTCCAAACAGGCGGAACTGACCTGGCGCGACACGGATCTGACATTATTAGATACACCGGGGCATGTGGATTTTTCTGCGGAGATGGAGCGTGTGCTTCAGGTGCTGGATTACGCAGTGCTGCTGATCAGTGGATCAGATGGTGTGCAGGGACATACGCAGACGCTGTGGAATCTGTTGCAGCAGTATGAGATCCCAACGTTCTTTTTTGTAAATAAAATGGATCAGCCGGGAGCGGATCAGGCAGCTGTGATGACCGAATTAAAAGAACGGTTATCCGAAGGATGCATTGACTTTTCCGCTTCGTCCGTTTTGGCAGATGCAGTGATAGCAGACGTTGCAGACGCGAAAAAGGATTATGATGCTAAGCAGACGATGGACTCTGGAATGAATACAGATCAGAGTGTTTTATCTTTGGAAACATGGTATGAGGAACTGGCAACCTGTCAGGAGGAAGCACTGGAAACATATCTGGAAACCGGAACGGTGTCAGAGGCGCAGATTCGGGCAATGATCCGGGACAGAGAAGTATTTCCGTGTTATTTTGGTTCTGCCCTGAAAATGGAAGGAATCGAAACCTTTTTAAATGGATTTGAGTTCTGGACGGAAGAAGATACCTATCCATCGGAATTTTCTGCAAAAGTGTACAAGATTTCCAGAGATGAGCAGGGCAACCGTCTGACGCATTTAAAAGTAACCGGCGGTGTATTAAAAGTAAAAGATCTTCTTCGCACGAAGTCAGACGGGGAAGATGACGTGTTGGAAAAAGTCAACCAGATTCGTGTATATTCCGGCGAAAAATACGAAGTCCGTCAGCGGGCAGAAGCCGGAGAAATCTGTGCGGTCACCGGGCTTGCAGAGACCTATCCTGGACAGGGACTGGGAGAAGAAGCGGAAACGCTGCCGCCGCTGTTAGAGCCAGTTCTGACCTGTCAGGTTTGTCTCCCGGAAGGCTGTGATCCGGCGCTGATGCTGCCAAAACTGAAACTGCTGGAAGAAGAACAGCCAGAACTGCACATCGTCTGGGATGAGCAGTTACAGGAGATTCAGGCACAGATCATGGGAGAAATCCAGACAGAAATTTTACAGAGCGTTATTGCAGAGCGCTTTGGCATAGATGTTACTTTTGGAAAATCCCATATTGTATACAAAGAAACGATTGCAAATACGGTGGAGGGCGTCGGACATTTTGAACCGCTGCGTCATTATGCGGAAGTGCATTTATTACTGGAGCCGCTTCCGGCAGGCAGCGGGTTACAGATTGACGTAGATTGCAGCGAGGATATGTTAGATAAAAACTGGCAGCGCCTGATCGTGACGCACCTTCTGGAGCGGGAACATCGTGGCGTACTGACAGGATCTGCTATCACAGATATGAAAATTACATTGATCGCCGGTCGGGCACATCAGAAACATACCGAGGGCGGAGATTTCCGTCAGGCGACTTACCGTGCTATTCGTCAGGGTTTGATGGAAGCGGAAGCGGTATTGTTAGAGCCATATTATCAATTTCGGATAGAACTCCCGGAGCAGATGATTGGACGGGCAATGACAGATATTGAAAAAATGAACGGCACTTTTGAAATTACACAGGCACAGGGAGGGCTTTCGGTATTGACCGGACGCGCGCCAGTCAGTGAAATGCAGGATTATCCGAAAGAAGTGGCAGCTTACACAAAAGGCTTCGGACGTATTTTCCTCACATTGGATGGCTATGCGCCATGCCATAATGCGGCAGAAGTCATTGATGCGATTGGATATGATGCGGAACACGATACAGCCAATCCATCCGGTTCGGTATTTTGTGCGCATGGTGCAGGTTTTACAGTTCCATGGAACGAAGTAAAAGAGCATATGCATGTGGAAGGATGGCAGCCGGAAACCGTGAAAAGGGAAGAACTTCCGGAACGGGCAACACGAAGTGTCATGGATGAGTGGATCGGTGCGGATGAAGTAGATGCCATTCTGGAAAAAACATTTTATGCAAACAGCGGCGCTCGAACCCGCAGAAACGGTGTTGTACGCCGGCGCAGGGTGGAAAGTCGGACGGAATCTGTTACCAGAAATTTTACATCACAGCCGAAAAAACAGGGATATCTGCTGGTGGACGGTTACAATATCATCTTTGCCTGGGATGAACTCAAAGACCTTGCAAGAGAAAATATGGATTCTGCCAGAGGTATTTTATTAGACAAGCTGTGTAACTATCAGGGTATGAAGCAGATCGAAGTCATTGCTGTGTTCGATGCATACCGTGTGATCGGACATGAGACAGAATGCTTCGATTATCACAACATTCATGTCGTATTTACAAAAGAAGCAGAAACTGCCGATCAGTATATTGAAAAATTTGCACATACCAATGCGTCAAAATATCAGGTCACGGTGGCAACTTCCGATGGACTGGAGCAGGTCATCATCCGTGGCGAAGGATGCCGGTTGCTGTCCGCCAGAGATCTGCATGCAGAGATGGAACTGGCAGAAAAACAGCTCAGTGAAACTTATATGCAGGAGTCAACGACGAAAAATCGCCTGATCGGGGAACTTCTGGAGGCACAAAAGAAAAATGGTGCCTCAACGTAAGTATGTAAGTATATGAAGAGAACTCCAGCTATTTTGTCTTGTCCGCTAATAATCGCGTTCCAAGAAAAAATAGCTGAAGTTCTCTATTTCAGTTAAGAGTGAATATGGGCAAGTTTATTCAGTAACGTAAATGCAGAAAAAAGAAATCTTCTCCTCAAAGCAGGCATTTTAGCCTGCGTGAGGTGACGATTTCTTTTTTTCTGTTCACAACCTAAATAAAACTTCAACTTGTCATAATGTATCGGATTTCCCATTTTCAACCTGCAGTTTACCGTCAATAACTTGCAAAATGCGAAAAATGTGGTATAATTAGCACTCAATAGGAGACTTTGCTAACAGAAGGAGGCGATCGTATGTTAGTTTTACCAGTATATGATTTACTGCTCCTTCCGGGCGTCACATTTAATTTCAAAAAAGACGTTCTGGAACGCATGCAGGTTGAAAAAGTAGAAAAGGGAGAAGAAATTCTGTTTCTGATCCAGAAAGAAGAAAAGAAGCGGGAAGACCTTATCGTAGATGATTTTCAGGAAAAAGGTCTGGTAGGAACCGTAGAAAATGTGGATGATGAGGGAAATATCAGTATCCGTGTTCACAATCGTGTGGATGTTTCTGACATAGAGATAACGGATGGAGCTTTTACCGCGGATGCAGCGATCTGTTCCGAAATCGCAGATCTGCCGGAGGAAGAAGAAAAAGAGATTTATAAAGAAGCGAAAAAGAGTCTGATTCAGTTTGTCAGCGGTTTTCAGTGGGGAGTCTGGGCGCGGGCGTTTATTCAGCACTGGAGTAACATGACAGAGATCATCTGTGCGCTGTCCGCTTATTTGAGTATTACGCCGGAGGAAAAATATGCGATCATTGCTGCAGATTCCGTGCGGGAACGTACAGAACTGATTGAGCAGTCCATTTATGAATTTATCGAGATGGCGCATGTCAGTGATGAGGCAGAAAGCGCGCAGCAGGAGACACATGAACGTGTTTACCGGGAGTCTGCCTTGAAGAAGCAGATTGAATTTTTGCAGGAGCAGTTAGATGAGATGCATCCGGAAAATATTTCCGATGTCCGCAAATTTGAGAAAAAGATTCAGGAATCCGGTATGAATGAGGAAGCCAGAAAAGAAGCGGAAAAGGTGCTGAACCGTATGAAACAGGAGGGCAAAGACAGCCACGAATACGGTCTGCTCTATGATTATCTGGATTTTATGACTTCCCTGAACTGGAAAGTGGCAGCGCCGGTAGAAATTGATTTAAATCAGGCGGAGCAGGTGCTGGATGAGCAGCATTACGGCTTGAAAAAAGTAAAAGAGCGTATCATAGAGCAGATTGCGGTGATGGCATTGAATAAGAAGCAGTCTGGTTCTATCCTGCTTTTTGTCGGTGCGCCGGGTACTGGTAAGACCAGTATCTGCCAGAGCATTGCCAAAGCACTGACCCGGGAATATGTGCGGATCAGTCTTGGTGGTGTCCGGGATGAGGCAGAGATCCGTGGCCACAGAAGAACCTATATCGGAGCGATGCCGGGACGAATTATGGAAGGCATGAAGCGCAGCGGCAGTTCGAATCCGGTCATGGTACTGGATGAAGTGGATAAACTGTCCCATGATTACAGCGGAGATCCGGCAAGTGCGCTGCTGGAAGTTCTTGATCCGGAGCAGAATTTCAGTTTTACTGATCACTATATGAATGTGCCGTATGATCTGTCAAATGTATTGTTTATCTGTACAGCGAACTCTGTTGATACGATTCCGGAGCCATTGCTGAACCGTATGGAAGTGATTCAGTTCCCAGGTTATACCGCCGTGGAAAAATTTGAAATTGCAAAAAAATATCTGCTTCCGAATGCGATGTCTACCATGGGACTGAAAAAGCAGAATCTGAAGGTAACGGACGATGCCATGCGTGCGATCATCAGTGAATACACAATGGAATCCGGTGTCCGCGGTTTAAAGAAAAAACTGGAGACAATGTGCCGTCAGGCAGCGGTAAAACTGGTCAAAGGCGAGCAGAAGAGTATTACCGTAGGGGTAAAACGTCTGAAAGAATTTTTGGGACGTAAGCAGTTACATCACGATGTGCGTATGCAGGAAGCACAGCCGGGGGTGGTAACCGGACTGGCATGGACCAGCGCAGGAGGAGAAATCCTCTTTATTGAGACTGCAAAAATCCGCGGTGACGGAAAAGTGAAAGTAACCGGACAACTGGGTGACGTAATGAAAGAGTCTGTGCAGATCGCGCTGACACTGGTGAAATCCATGTTTCCGGAGGAGGCAGAAGTCTTAAAAGAATCAGATCTGCATATCCATGTGCCGGCAGGCGCAGTTCCAAAGGATGGTCCGTCAGCAGGTATTACGATCGTGACAGCGTTGACATCTATGCTGTTGAACAAAGGTATTTCCCCGGAATTTGCCATGACGGGTGAAGTATCATTGCGCGGCGGTGTAATGCCGATCGGTGGTCTTCCTGAAAAACTGATGGCGGCACAGAGAGCCGGTATCAAGAACGTATTTATCCCGTATGATAACCGCGAAGATCTGGAGGATGTGGCAGAGGAAGTAAAAGCAGAGTTACATATTATTCCGGTCAAACGTGTGGAAGAAGTATTGAAGCATACTGGTCTGATAAGTGAAGATAAATAAACAGAAAAAGAACGTGTCTCTTAATATGTAAGGCACGTTCTTTTTCCATGTTTCATACAAGGTTTGAAAAGAATCGTCGTTAAAATCTGTTGTCTGAAATAAGTATATCAGCTATGATTCCTTCGCTGTATTTGGCTTTTTATATGGTTTTTGAGTGAGATCGGAGCGAATATTTTTTACGACCTCCAGCATCAGTTGTTGCTGCTCATCTGACAGGAGGACAAAATAATCCAGAAACTCTTTCTGCGTCTCATTCACCGGATATAATGTACTTTGATTATCCATGAAAAACTGTGACAGTGTGATATCAAAAGATTCGCAGATATATTCTAATGTTGCGATAGAAGGAATGGTATTTCTCTTACGCATATTAGAAATCGTGGAAGTTGATAATCCGGACAGTTTCGAAAGCTGATAATCGTTTAAATGTTGTCTCGCCATAATCTCGTCAATTCTTTTTAGTACATCCATGTTGAAACCTCCTGAAACTTCTGCCCGTATAAATAGTAGTAAACAATCGTATAAATTGCTTATACAAGTATTCTACCTAGTTTTATAGAAATAAAATAGCGTACATATGTATGCTAAAATTACTCAAGTGTGACATAAAAAATCTGTTTATACTTTTTTTATTTGACAAAATATTAGCAAAAGGGTAGCATGAGTGCTAGAAGTGTCTTATTTCAGTCAGTGTATACACGAAATTTTCAGAGTGTTTGACTTGTGTAGATACATTTTGCATCCATGGTTAGAGTATGGGTGTTTGATCGAATAACGGAACAGGAGGAGAAACTATGTACGATAAAGAGATGCTGGATAACTTTTCCAGAGATTATGCACAGAAATGTCGGGTGACAGACCAGATTTCCGCTGAATTGTTTGACGCAAACGGTGTGCTGCGTGGACTTCGTGATAAAAATGGAAATGGTGTCGTTGCCGGTTTGACCAATATATCAAAAATTGAATCCTTCCGAATGGAAAATGGACAGAAGATCCCATGTGATGGTAATCTCTGGTATCGTGGATACAATGTCATTGATCTGGTAAAAGGATTCGAGGGCAAACGTTACGGATTTGAAGAAGTTACTTATCTGCTGCTGTTTGGCGAACTCCCATCCCCGGCACAGTTGAAAACTTTCTGTGAAGCACTGGCAAATGCACGGCATCTGCCGACGAATTTTACGCGAGACGTTATTATGAAAGCACCGAGTGCCGATCTGATGAACTCTCTGACCAGAAGTGTATTGACACTGGCATCCTATGATGACGGGATTAGCGATAGTTCTTTACAGACGGTTCTGATGCAGTGTATGAAGCTGATCAGTGAGATGCCGATGCTTGCCGTATATGGTTATCATTCCTATAATCACTTTCTTCGGGATGAGAGTCTGTATATTCACCGTCCGCAGCCGGAGCTGTCCACCGCGGAAAATATTTTGCTGATGCTCAGACCGGACAAAAAATACACAGCACTGGAGGCACAGGTTCTGGATGCTGCACTGGTGCTTCATATGGAGCATGGCGGTGGAAACAACTCAACATTTACGACACGTGTTGTTACTTCGGCAGGTTCCGATACGTATTCCGTTATCGCGGCAGCACTGTCCTCTCTGAAAGGACCGAAGCACGGCGGTGCCAATATCAAGGTCGTTCAGATGATGGATGAGATCCGTCGGGAAGTATCTGACTGGGGTGATGAAGACGAAGTAAAAGCATACCTTGGAAAACTGGTTGATAAGCAGGCGTTTGATCGAAAAGGTCTGATCTACGGAATGGGACATGCCGTATATTCCCTGTCTGATCCGCGTGCCCGCGTATTCAAACATTTTGTAGAAGCACTTGCGATTGAAAAAGGCAGAGAAAAAGATTTTGCCCTGTATTCCATAATTGAGCGCCTGGCACCGGAAGTCATTGCTGAGAAGCGTAAAATTTACAAAGGTGTAAGTGCCAACGTCGATTTTTACAGTGGATTTGTATACAGCATGCTGGATATTCCGCTGGAACTTTATACACCGATTTTTGCCATGGCACGAATCGTTGGATGGAGTGCACACCGCATTGAAGAACTGGTAAATGCGGATAAGATTATTCGTCCGGCATACAAGAGTATCATGCAGGAACGCGATTATGTGCCGATGGATGAGCGTAAGTAATATTTTTTTACAGATAGTGGGCAGTTGTTCGCGCAGGAGGATGTAAGGAATTTATGTGATGAATCTATGGGATGTGTGAACGGTTATTGAGAGACAGACTGCAAAAGTGTTTGATAAAAGTTGAAATAAATTGGGGGACATGAAAAATATGTTTCATGAGATTGATGAAAATATATGGGATCGGAAAGAGATATACGATGCATTTTATGGCTATACCTATGCAATGACGGTACAGCTGGATATGACAGAACTGTATGCACAGATGAAAGAGCATGGATACAAATTTTATCCGACGATCTGCTGGCTGATCACAAAGACAGTAAATTCAGATGTGGACTACCGTTTCGGAAAAGTCCATGGTATAATAGGATATTATGATCAGATGAATACCAGCTATACGCTGAGAAGAAGTGCAAAACCGCATCTGTTCACTCACATGGTGACCGAATATAACGAAGACTTTGAGACATATTATGAGCAGTTCTTGAAGGATAAGCAGAAAGCAGAAGCTGCTGACCGCCTGTATTATTATGAAGATGTCAGACCGGACAGCGTTGATGTGTCGACGACACCGGATACGTCATTTACGGCAATCTCTTATTCCATTCCGGATACGTTTTATCAGCGTGGCGGAGATAATATGCGTTATACACCGTTTACAACGGTTGGACGTTTTTATCAGAAAGACGGACGCGTGATGCTGCCGGTAACGGGCAGTTTCCATCATGCAGTCAATGACGGTTATCATGCGGAGAAATTTTTCCGGTTATTGCAGGAGAATATCAAAAAAGGAGTAACGCAGACGCATGATCGATAAAAATCTTTTTCTGGAAACATTACATGAAGTTGCTGAGATCGCAGCTACTTCCGGAGAAAAAATCAAACCGGAGGAAGTTCATAAATATTTCGAAGGAATGGAGCTTTCCCCGGAACAGGAAAAAATGGTATATGAGTATCTGAATCTTCCACCGGAAGCAAAACAGGCACCGGTGACAGAGGAAGAAGAAGTTACCGAAGACGCTGAGGATATAGAGACCGTGGAAGTATATTCCACGACAGATTCTTCCAAAGACATTCAGATCGGTGCTGACCATGCCGCAGAAGACGAAGAAGATGATGTGCCACAGGCAAAAGATGTGGAAAAATTGTCTGATTCCGTTTACTATCGGATGTATCTGGATGAAGTCAGAGGACGCGGAGAGGCAGACGAAGCAAAAATGCGGGAGCTGTATCAGCAGATTTTGCAGGGAGATCAGGATGCTGTCAACGGAATCGTAGACGGATGGTTGATGCGGATCATTCACATGGCGGGTATGTATGATGATGTGCCGGTCAATATGGAGGATCTGATTCAGGAAGGAAATATGGCGCTCTGGATGGCGCTGAGTGCATTGCCGGAGGTAGAAGGAGCCGCAGAGCTGGATTCTTATCTGGAAAAACAGGTAGTGGCAGCATTTGAGAATCATATCCGCGAGGTGACTGGCGATACCGATCAGGTGCAGGCGGTGCTTGGAAAGGCAGCGCTGCTGCATGAGGCACGTAAGTATCTGGCAAAGGAGAATTCACAGGATCCATCGATTAGACAGCTTAGTGAGTACACACATATTTCGCCGGAAGAAATACAGGATATACTGGCGCTCCAGAAGGAAAAAACGGAGTAAAAGTAGTGAAGAAAAACGACTCAATATTGAATCACGGGAACTAAGACGTCCCCTTAGATTCAATATTGAGTCGTTTTTCATACAAATTACTGAAAGATTCGTTTTTTCTTTCTTCCGCGCCCTTCTATAAATTAAAGTATAAAAAGCGAAATTTTACCGTTCTTCCGGCAGCAGATATTTATTGAACAGCGGAATGACCGGATTTAGGTTGTTTTTTCTCCAGACAGCGACGAGATGCAGTGGATCTGTCTTGTAAAATGGCAATGACAGCACCGCAGTATTGGAGTTGGAGATACAGTTTTCGTCCAGTACGGAGAATCCCAGTCCGGCTTCTACTTTCAACAGAATATTCTGGATGGAGGATGCGTAAATGGTATTGGACGGTGTAAATCCATGTCGTTCGCAAAACTGCACGATGTTGTTGTAGGCACCTTTTGAAATGGCAGGATCGATGGCGATCATGGTTTCTGTACTCAGAGAGTCGAAATGAATTTCGTCTGGTTTGGCCAGTGGGTGTGCCTTTGAAATGACACATTTTGGTGCTGATTCGAAGAAAACCTGATAGATGATATCATCGGTCGGATAATCGATTAGGTCAAAATCAAGTGTCAGCGCAATATCAATTTTACCATTCATAAGGGATTCCCGCAGTTCCTGAAAGTTTCCACTGATGATATCGATCTTGATGTTCGGATGTTTTTCGCGAAGTGCATGCAAGGTATGCGGCAGAAAGTTTTCGGAACGCTGTGTTTCGATGACACCGAGTACGATGGATCCATTTTCTCCAAGTTCGGCGTTGCGTGCTTTTTGCACGGCAGCTTCCCCTAATTTTAATAATTTTGAAAATTCTTCGTATAATACCGCACCACAGGGGGTGAGGCGTACGTATTTTTTTGTACGGACAAAAAGCTGCATTCCAAGTTCTTCCTCAAGATTGGAAATGTTTCGGCTTAAGGAAGACTGTGCCACAAACAGATGATTTGCGGCTTCTGTGAAGTTTAAGTATTCAGCTACATTCAAAAAACATTTAATCTGAAAAATTGTCATCGTATTTCTCCATGAATTATTGAATATAAATAAAAAGATAAGTTTGTTAAGCAAAAAATAAAAAAGTTTAAGCAAAAAGTTAAGCGCAAATAAAAGTCTGGTTACCGGCATATAGAGTATGTTAGTAAATAGGTGCAATTATTTGCATGAAAATTTAAGGTCTGCGCAGCAGCACAATTTCTTCCTTGTACGGTGGATACGTTTTTTTCGGATTTTCCGGATCGACTAAGTATGGAGTCTCCAGAATCTTCGGAATGTTTTCAAAATCCGGATGATGAACAATGGTGTGCAGTGCATCAAAACCAATCTCACCCTGTCCGATATTTGCATGGCGGTCTTTGTGTGAGCCACAAGGATTTTTACTGTCATTGATATGAAATACCGCAATCTGATCTTTTCCGAGTATCCGGTCAAACTGTTCGATTACACCGTCAAAATCATTTATAATGTCGTAACCTGCATCGTGTGTATGGCAGGTATCAAAACAGACACGCAGACGTTCCGGATGACAGACTCCGTCATAAATCGCAGCGAGTTCTTCAAAGGTTCTTCCGATTTCGGAACCTTTTCCTGCCATCGTTTCCAGTGCGATATAGCATCCTTCGGATTCTGCCAGCACTTCATTTAATCCTTTGATGATCTGAGCTGTTCCGGCTTCCACACCGGCACCGACATGTGCTCCCGGATGCAGGATCAGAATCTGACTTTTCATGGCAACGGTGCGCTGAACTTCCAGTGTCAGAAAATCAACGGCAAGCTGAAACGTTTCCGGTTTTACCGTATTTGCCAGATTGATGATGTAGGGCGCATGTACGACGAATTCTTCCATGCCGTACTGATGCATGGCTTCCCATCCGGCATCGATATTTAATTCTTCCACCGGTTTGCGTCTGGTATTCTGTGGAGCCCCGGTATACAGCATGAACGTATGGGCTCCATACCCGGCAGCTTCCCTGACGGAATTTAAGAACATGTCTTTTCCGGACATGCTCACATGAGAACCTATTTTCAACATATTTCCTGTCTGCCGCGCTTGTAAAAAACACGGCATTTCCCCTTATTCATAGTTGTTTCCAGTTAAAACGATTATATAAGATATATATTTTCGTATATGTATTTAGTATAGTACAAAAAATAAAATTTGCCTAGCGGTAAGTAGAAAAAGAAGGACCATCTTAAGTGAAAAAACTTTTGCCCAAAAGCGCGTTGAAATGAAAAGTTCTCACTTTAAGGTTGGCAAACGGATGGAAATTAGGTACAATAAAAAGTAATTATGTATGAAAAGATGACTTTTTATAGCGACACAGTGAAAATACATAAAAATGTGTGTTCAGAATGATTCCTATCAGAAATGCTCTGTGTGGGTGCACATTGTCTGAGAGATGATGGTTTTATGCCGACTGAAACAAAGTGTAGAGTATAGTAATTCTGAGCGTATAAAAAAGATTGGGAGAGGAAAAAGAATGCCTAAATTTGAGGTGGAATTAAAAAAAGTAGTGGATGATTCCTATGAGATTGAGATCGGACATGGACTTCTGGATCTCGTCGTAGCGGATCTGGCAAACGGTCTGGTTGGAAAACTTCATAAATTTGCGATTATCACAGACAGCAATGTGGAACCGTTGTATGCACGTCCATTGGAACAGAAATTGCTGGATGCCGGATATCAGACCGATGTTTTCGTGTTCCCGGCAGGAGAAAAAAGTAAGACACGCCAGACAAAGGCGATGATCGAGGATGCGATGCTGGAAAAAGGCTATCGCCGCGACTGCTGTATTCTGGCAGTAGGTGGTGGTGTTGTTACCGATCTGGCAGGATTTATCGCAGGTACTTATGGCAGAGGAGTACCGTTTATTAATTATGCAACCAGTCTGTTGGCAGCAGCAGATGCTTCCGTGGGTGGCAAGACTGCAGTAGATACCCCGCTGGCAACAAATCTGATCGGACTGATCAATCAGCCGAAAAAAGTATATCTGGATCTGGATACCTGGAAAACATTGCCACAGCGCGAGATTTACAGCGGACTGGCAGAGACCATCAAGCATGCGTGTCTGGCTGATGCAGCATTTTTCGATTATCTGGAAGCGCATATGGATGAAATCCTGGAGCTTGATCAGGAAGCATGTGAGCATATCGCAGAGAAAAACTGTAGCATCAAATATCATGTAGTTATGCAGGATGAACGCGAGCTTGGATTGCGCGAAGTGTTAAATCTTGGACATACCGTGGGACGTGCGGTGGAGACCGTCAGCGATTATCGCCTGCTGCATGGTGAGGCAGTTTCTATCGGTCTGGTGGCTGAGGCGCGTCTGGCACAGAACATGGGATATTTGTCAGAAGCAGATGCTGAGCGTGTGATCGCATTGCTGAAACGCGCAAAATTGCCAACAGAGATTCCGGAATATATCGACCGGGAAGCACTGGTGAAGAAACTGTATACAGACAAAAAAGTACGTGACGGGAAATTGCGTTTTGTCATTCAGGATGGCATCGGTGCCATCGCAACCTTCGGTGAGAATGTTTATGCATCTCCAATCTCTGAGGAAAAAGCAAGAGAGATCATTATGCAGTTATAGTACATGCTATAATTTGTAAAATACTCACCGCTTGTAAAAGTGGGAGTCTCAATTCCAACTGAGATAATGGAGGCAAAACGCAGGAATGAGATATGAGCGCAAAAAGGAGGAAAATTCGGAAGTTTTTTATGAAGTGCTGGACAACAGTACAAAAGCAGCAGAATTTTCCTATCAACAGAAATTCGATGAGACGGGACAGGTCTGTGAACAGTTCTGGATCAGGCGGATTCATCTGGAGCAGAAGTGTCTGGACTACCGTTATCTGGATGCGATACTGCAGTTTATCCAGTATAAATGCTGGTGCAGTGGCTGTCGGTCCATGTATGTCAGACTCAGCGCCAGAAATTTGATGGATATCGAGCGATACAAGCGTTATGGTTTTTATGTGATCGCGCAGGAAGAACAGACGACCGTACAGGGGGAGGTTTCCTGTGCCTATGTTCTGAAATATCCATTGCCCAGAGAGTGGGAAGAAATGATGAATAAAAAAGAGAGGGCTTTTTACTATGAAGGAAAGAGATAAATTCGGGTCCCGATTGGGATTCATACTTGTGTCTGCCGGGTGCGCGGTCGGACTGGGAAATGTGTGGAAATTTCCCTATATCTGTGGTCAGAACGGCGGCGCGGCTTTCATTCTGATCTATCTGGTATTTTTGGCAATTCTTGGTTTGCCGATCCTGATCAGTGAGTTTGCGGTTGGACGAGGAAGCCGCTTAGGAGCATCTAAGGCATATGAAAAATTAGAGCCGGCAGGAACCAAATGGCATCATTTTAAATGGTTTTCTATTTTCGGAAACTATCTGCTGATGATGTTTTACACCATGGTCGGCGGATGGATGCTGTTTTACATTTACCGCAGCGCCAGCGGAAAACTGACAACCATGTCTGCAGATGAAGTTGGAGCAGCATTTTCCGATATGCTGGCTTCTCCGGGAACGATGGTTGGCTGGATGATTCTGGCGGTTTTGATTGCTTTTGGAATCTGTGCACTTGGCTTGCAGGGCGGTATGGAAAAAATCATGAAAGTCATGATGAGTATTCTGATCGTGTTGATTGTCATTCTGGCGATTCATTCTCTGGTGTTGCCAAACGCCATGGAAGGTGTAAAATTCTATCTGGTGCCGAATCTGGATGCCATCAAGAGTCGTGGTCTTGGAGCCGTAGTATTTGACGCCATGACGCATTCATTCTTTACATTGAGTGTTGGTATCGGTGCCATGGAAATTTTCGGAAGCTACCAGAAGCGGGAGCATTCCATTCCGGGCGAGGCAAAAAATATTGTTATTCTGGATACGTTTGTTGCATTAATGGCAGGATTTATCATTATTCCGGCATGTTTTGCATATGGTGTACAGCCGGATGCAGGTCCGTCCCTGCTGTTTATCACCTTACCAAACGTATTTAACAACATGGCAGGCGGCAGAGTATGGGGAACCTGTTTCTTCATCTTTATGTCCTTTGCGGCGCTGTCTACCATCATTGCCGTATTTGAAAATATCATATCCTTTTATATGGATATGGGCGGCTGGAGCAGAAAAAAAGCAGTTGTGTTCAATATTGTGCTTATTATCGCACTGTCTCTGCCGGCGGTACTTGGATTTAACCTGTTATCCGGTTTCCAGCCGATGGGTGCAGGAACTTCCGTGATGGATCTGGAAGATTTTCTGGTATCCTATAACCTACTTCCACTTGGAAGTATGATTTTTGTCCTGTTCTGTGTAAAGAAAAATGGATGGGGCTGGGACAATTTCCGCAAGGAAGCAAACGAAGGAAAAGGTATGAAGATTTCCAACAAACTTCAGTTTTATATGACCTATATCCTTCCGGCAATCATTGTTGTGGTATATCTGAAGGGATACTATGACACATTTGCGAAGATGGGACCGAAGGTTTTGGCAGGCTGGATGGCATTTGCGGCAGCACTGTTGATCACAATTTTTACCCTGTCTTCTTTAAAGAAAAAAGAAAAATAGTGAAGTTTCGGAGCCATGTCATTGTTGCATGGCTCTGACTTATTGTGAAAAAAGACTACTAGTGTTAGTTTAAAAACAGAATGTGTATGAATAAGAGTACCTTTTGCCAGATAAGAGTGCTTATGGAATATATGGAGTGAAATATATTATGTAGAAAAAGGTAATGCATTTTTGAAGTGAAATAGATATATAGAGTTGAATAAATTGGAAAGAGAGAAGTAGAATGAGAGTGTTAGAAAATTTGGAGCCGAAAGAAGTTTTTTCGTATTTTGAAGATATTTGCAGTATTCCACATGGATCCGGAAATACGCAGCAGATCAGTGATTACTGTGTAAATTTTGCAAAAGAACATGGTCTGAAATGCCGTCAGGAAGCATGTGGTAACGTGATCATTTGGAAAGATGCCACATCGGGGTATGAGCAGGCACCGACAGTAATCTTGCAGGGCCACATGGATATGGTAGCGGTCAAAGATGCCGACTGTACGCTGGATCTGGAAAAAGACGGCCTGCTTCTGGAAATCGATGGTGACTGGGTGCAGGCAAAGGGGACATCTCTTGGTGCGGATGATGGAATCGCAGTGGCTTACGCACTGGCTATTCTGGCAGCAGACGACATTCCGCATCCGGCTCTGGAAGCTGTATTTACGGTAGGAGAGGAAGTCGGACTGACAGGGGCAACGGCACTGGATGCCTCTGACCTGACGGGAAAAATCCTGATGAATATGGATTCTGAAAATGACGGTATTTTCCTGATCGGATGCGCTGGTGCGGCTACGGTGGCTTGCTGTTTACCGGTTAAAAAAGAGACTGTGTCTGGTCAGATGTATGATTGGCATATAGACGGACTGATGGGCGGTCATTCCGGTATGGAGATTGATAAAGAGCGTGCCAATGCAAATAAGGCATTTGGTCGTTTTTTAGCTTATTGTATGGAAAAAACAGGTTTGTCTATCGTTTCTGCAAATGGTGGAGAGAAGGAAAATGCTATTGCAAAACAGTGTGATGCGGTTCTGGTGGTTCCAGAAGAAAATATTGCGGCATTTGAAGATGCAGTTTCTGCGTTTGAGACAATTTTGAAAAAGGAACATCACTTTACAGATCCAGATTTGCACATTTATGTAGAGAAAAAAGAGTATGGGGAGTACGAAGCGTTGGATAAAGAGACAGCGCAGAAACTGATGGCGCTGCTGATCCATCTGCCAAACGGTGTGCAGAAACGGATTCCGGAGTTCCCGGACAGTGTACAGACTTCACTGAATATGGGAACTTTAGGGCAGGCAGAGGATGAGATTTCCATGACATTTTCTGTTCGAAGCAGTGTGACCAGTGAGAAAGAGTGGCTCATGAGCCAGATGGAGCATTTGACAAAAGCGTTTGGTGGATATTGTAGAATTTCCGGTGTGTATCCGGCATGGGAGTATCAGGAAGATTCCGCGATTCGTCCGTTGATGATCGAGACTTACGAGGAGATTACAGGTAAAAAGCCAGAGACGGAGGCGATTCATGCCGGAGTGGAGTGCGGTATTTTCAGTGAAAAACTGCCGGGACTGGATTGTATTTCTTATGGACCGCAGATCAATGATATTCATACGACCAGAGAGAGTATTAGTGTTTCTTCGGTGAAACGGAATTGGGCGTTGACGCTGGCGGTGTTGAAGAAGTTGAAATAGTTGTGGCTTAACGGGAGGTAGTGAACGAAATTTCAGAATTTGTAATGTTTTGAACGGAAGGTAGTGAACAAAATTTCAGAATGGGGGATTTTGAACGTAAAGTTGTGAACAAAATTTCAGGATTTTGTCTCAGTCGCCAGCAATCGCTCCTTGAGAAAAAATACTGAAATTTTGAATCCCAGTTATTGATTGTGTACCATTGTGATTCTGAAATTTTGCATTGCAGTTATTGATCGTGTGTTATTGCGATTCTGAAAATTCGCTTCTCAGTTATGACATGTTTGTTCAAGCAAGATGAACTTTTAGTAGAAAGTGAGAAAATCAATGGAGAAAATGGATGCGTGGGAGAGAAGGACGGTTGTATATCGTAGATTATTTCATAAATATCCGGAACCGGGCTGGCTGACTTTTTTTGCAACGATTTTTATTGCGGAGCATCTGGAGAAGGCTGGTTTTAAGGTTCTTGTTGGCAGGGAGATTTTGAAGGATGAGAAACGTATGGATCCACCAACGGAGGAGGAAACAGCTCTCTGGGAGCAGCGGGCGGTGAAGCTGGCAATAGAACAGGGAATAGCGAAAGATAAAGTGGCAACATGGATAACGCGGATGGATCATCGTACCGGAATTGTGGCAATTTTGGATACAAAGCGGGAAGGAAAGACGAAGGCTTTTCGGTTTGATATGGATGCGTTGACTGTGGCAGAAAGTATGGATGTCGACAGAGTGCCGGTGAAGGAGCAGTTTGTTTCGCAATATCAGGGTGTTTGTCATGCTTGCGGGCATGATGGACATATGGCATTGGGGCTGACTTTTGCAGAGTATCTGGCAGAACAGGTGAAGCAGAAGCAACATGGAAATTTAGAACATTGTGTGGAAAATCAAGTAAAACAACATGGAAGATCAATAGATTGTGTGGACAGAACGTCGGCTGGTGAGGCAATATTAAATGGAAATGTATCTAAATTTAATGAAACGATAGCAGATTTATCAGGTTCAGTTGCAGGAAGAATCTGCGGTCGATATATGTTTATTTTTCAACCGGCGGAAGAAGGCGTGCGCGGTGCCTTTGCTTTCCGACATCAGTGGAATTTTGGCAAAATAGATGAATTGTATTGCTGTCATATCGGATTTGCACCGGAAGATACTTTTGTGGCAGGAGCGAAGGGTTTTCTTGCTACCAGCAAGTTTGATGTGACTTTTACTGGAAAAAGTGCTCATGCGGGATTGGCACCAGAGCGGGGACGTAATGCTTTATTGGCAGCAGCGAAGGCCACCATGGATATGCAGGTATTTCCACGACCGAAAACAGGAATCACACGATTGAATGTGGGAAAAATGGAAGCCGGAGAAGCCCGTAATACGATTCCTGCTCACGCAAAAATGATCGTGGAGACAAGAGGCGAAACGGGAGAACTGAATACTTATATGAAGGAACAGGCACTTTCCTGTATTGAGCGGGCAGCAAAAGAGTATGGTGTTACATATAAAGTGCAGTTTCAGGGAGAGAGCGTCAGTGCTGCTAGTGATGAAGCGCTTAGTCAGAAAGTACTGGCGGTGGCGAAATCGACTGGCTGTTTTTTGGATTATATGTTGACGAAGGATTTTGGGGCCAGCGACGATGGAGCTGTGTTTATGGATATGGTAGAACAGCAGAGCGGAAAAGCAGTTTATATGCTTTTGGGAACCAGAATCAGAGGATTGCATCATGAATCGGTGTTTGATTTTGATGAATCGGTATTGGATAAAGGTTTTACGCTATATAAAAATATACACGAATGTATGTAAACGTATATGCTAATATATTCTCATATAGGAATAAAAATGTTGGTATTAATAAGGAATCTTTATAGATTTTTCGTATAAGTTAATATCCGGAACCATAAAATGGTACAGTTTGCGCAGGCGGTCATGAAGTTCTTCCTGCGTCAGTTCAGAAGGAGTCTGAGAAAGAATCCAGTTATCATATATTGTATCAAAAATGCAGGAGCGTATGCCGGTCGGCTGCGCTCCGTTTTTGGTATAAAAACGATTACGATTTATCCGTTGACAGCGCTGTAAGTCATTTTTGGCTGTTTCAATGGATTCCGTCTCTATAATAACAGGTAGACCATCTGTAAAACGCCCACATTCATTTAAAAGAAGGCTTCCCCAACCCTTGGAACGGGCGGTAGAATGCACTGCCAGATAATCTAATAGATAAAAATCAGCATCCGGGCAGGTAGTAAGAAATGCAACCCCTTCAACATTAGATTCGTTATTTTTTAAGGGAAAACTACGCTGATCGGAAGTGATGCAGAGGACTCTATAAAGTTTCGTATCCATCATGCGAAGGATATTTTTTAATGGTTTTACTTCCTTTGCAGGAAAATAGGGGATGATAAAATTCTGGTATAAATATGGTACCTGTGCGGTTGTAGCTGAAAAAATGTGATATGAAGGCATATGTAATCCTTTCTTCCTAAAACGTGAATGAAAATGTAGGGATATTATAAGTAGCCTAGATTATTCACGGCACAGCCGTAAAAGTGGCTGAAAACCATATAGTTTCTATATTTTAACTGAATATTGCTTTTCGCCTATCAGGCGAATGAAAAAAGAGCATCCATTTGTGGTAAAATTAAGGTGTCGAATCTTAAAAAATAACCCAAAGGGGCCCTTTATGAGTATTGTAAACACCTTAGCCTTAGAAAGCAATAGACAGATTAAAATAAATTTTGATGGAGGAGATTTATCCTCCGATGCAGGCTTACTTCTTATCAAAGAATTTGTAAGCAAACTTGGTATTGATAAGCTTTTTGTCAAATCTTTCAAGACCAATGATTCTGCATTATTCAGATATCACACGGATCAGGAAAACCTGCTCCAGATGATATATTGGCGGGAAATATGATAACAGGAAAAGAAACGCAGAAAATGCAGGAATATACGCAGGAACGGATCGCTCAGGCAGAGCATAGAGATATAGAATTTCCAACAGATGTAAAAGAACAGATTTTTGAATATGCGAATCTGATCGGCGAGGAAGAGAAAGTTAGGACTTCGGAAGTAGAAGAACAGTTCGAGTATATGTATCGGCTGTTCTTTTTTTG
>ERZ791923.1618-NODE-1618-length-23653-cov-12.818417_pt1 | contig 23653 bp, 26 predicted proteins | sample MGYA00510133_ERZ791923 | MGnify/ENA primary metagenome ERZ791923 (study PRJEB30046, sample SAMN00792106) | human gut metagenome | study: EMG produced TPA metagenomics assembly of the A metagenome-wide association study of gut microbiota in type 2... | reverse complement strand
TGAACGGTCCCCCCGAATCACTTCAAAATAAATAAATGATTAATTTCATTTTAAATAATTTATAAACTGTAAACTGTAATTATTATAATATAAAAAAATAAAAAATTCAATCAAATCTATTGATAAATTTTGCAATTTGTAATATAATCGTAACGAAAATGTAACAAAAGTGAAACAAATAAAATAAAGAAGGGAAGAAGTTACATGTTAAAATTTGGATTTGGACAAGACGTAGGAATAGATTTAGGAACTGCTACAGTAATAGTATATATAAAAGGAAGAGGAATAGTACTAAGAGAACCATCAGTAGTAGCAGTAGATAGAAATTCTGGAGATGTACTAGCAGTAGGTGGAGAAGCAAGAAGGATGATAGGAAGAACACCTGGAAATATCATAGCAACAAGACCACTTAGAGAAGGCGTAATATCAGACTACACAGTAACAGAAAAAATGTTAAAACACTTTATAGGAAAAGTTTGTGGAAAATCAATATTTGCACCAAGAATAATGATATGTATACCATCACAAGTAACAGAAGTAGAGAAAAAAGCAGTAATAGATGCAGCAATACAAGCAGGGGCAAGAAAAGTATATCTAATAGAAGAACCAATTGCAGCAGCAATAGGAGCAGGAATAGATATATCAAAACCATGTGGAAATATGGTAGTTGATATTGGTGGAGGAACAACAGATATAGCAGTTATCTCTCTAGGAGGTTCAGTTGTAAGCACATCATTAAAAGTTGCAGGAGATAAATTTGATGAATACATAGTAAAATATATTAAGAAAAAACATAACATTGCAATAGGGGAAAGAACAGCAGAAGACCTAAAAATAAATGTTGGATGTGTATATCCAAAAATTCAAGATGCAGAAATGGAAATAAGAGGTAGAGATTTATCAACAGGATTACCAAAAACTGCAACAATACATTCAAGCGAAATGTTAGAAGCATTGATAGAACCTGCAATGATGATTGTAGATGCAGTTCATAGTGTACTAGAAAGAACACCACCAGAACTTGCAGCAGATATTAGTGACAAGGGAATTTATATGACAGGTGGAGGATGCTTAATAGATGGATTAGATAAATTATTACAAGAAAAAACTGGAATAAATGTAATGATTGCTCAAGATTCTATATCATGTGTTGCATTGGGAACTGGAAAAGCACTAGATAACTTAGATACATTAGATGGAAGATCAAAATAAAAACATAAACTTACAAGGACGTTCTTTAATGGGGTGAAAATTCCAAAATACAAATGGAACGTTCTTTAATTGATTAAAAAATGAAAGGAAAAAAATGAGTAAAGTAGTAAGATTCGTAACATTGGGATGTAAGGTAAATCAGTACGAAACAAATGCAATGGCACAAAAATTTTTAGAAAAAGGATATCAAATAATTGAAGAAATAACACCAGAAAATGAAGATATAAAACCAGATATATGTATTATAAATACATGTACTGTGACAAATATGTCAGACAGAAAATCAAGACAAATGTTAAGAAGAATGAAAGAAAAAAAACCATCAACAATAGTTGTTGCAGTTGGATGTTATGCACAAGTTGCAAAAAAAGAATTAGCAAAAATCCCGGAGATTGATTTAGTTTTGGGAAATAACGAAAAAGTTGAAATTGTAAAATATGTTGAAGAATACATAAATAATCACATAAATAATGTTGAATTAGATGATGTAATGTACTCAAAAGAATTTTCAGATTTTGGTGATGTTACATATACAGAAAAAACTAGAGCAGTTATCAAAATTCAAGATGGTTGTGATAGGTTTTGCTCATATTGCATAATACCATATGCACGTGGAAGAGTAAGAAGTAGAAAGCCAGAAAATATAATTTCAGAAATTACACAAATTGCATCAAAAGGAATAAAAGAAGTTGTAATAACAGGAATCCATATAGCCTCATATGGAAAAGACTTTGCAATGAGTAAAGATAGCAAATTAACAAATTACAGATTAATTGATTTATTAGAAGAAATAAACGAGATACAAGGAATCCAAAGAATAAGATTAGGGTCAATAGAGCCTCTGCTTATAACAGTAGAATTTGTAGAAAGACTTAAAAAATTAGAAAAAATATGTCACCATTTCCATTTATCATTGCAAAGTGGATGTGATGAAACTCTAAAAAGAATGAATAGAAGATATACAACAGAACAATTTAAAGAGATTGTACGATTATTAAGAAATGCGTATAGTGATGTTAACCTAACAACGGATATAATTGTGGGTTTTCCAGGTGAAACAGATGAAGAATTTAATAAAACATATCAATTTTTAAAAGAAATTAAATTTTATAAAATGCATATTTTTAAATATTCACCACGAAAAGGAACAAAAGCGGCAGTAATGCCAAATCAAATAAATGGTGATATAAAAGAAGAAAGAAGTAAAAAATTAATCGAATTATCTGATAGAAATGAAATTGAATATAACAAGTCATATATTGGAAAAAATGTTGAAGTATTATTTGAAGAAGAAAAAGATGGAATGTATAAAGGACATACACAAAATTATATAATGGTATATTGTCAATCAAAAGAAAAATTGGACAATAAAATTATAGATGTAGTGTGTGAAAAAGCAGAAAAAGAACATATTATTGCTATTATGGAATAATGTAATAAAAATGTAATATTTATGTAACAAAAACTTAATACAAAAAAATGGCAAAAATCTTGATATTTGTATTAAAGTATAGTATAAATTATGTAGAGATTATTAAGTACAAAGGAGGAATTAAAATGGCTGAAATAAATCAAGAATCAGGTGTATTTGGTGGAATATCATTTGAAAATAATATGAATCAAAGTGGTGTTGTTGGAAATGCTGGAACAATTAGAAATGAAGCATTGCCTGTAAAAACAGGATTCTGGCAAAAATTTAAGGCTTTTTGGTTACAAGATATTGATTGGAACCAAGAAATTAGAGTCGAATTAACACCTGCTCAACAAAAAGTTGAAGATGAAATAAATGAATTTTTACATCAAGAAATTACTTGGGAAAAAGTACATGATTTCTTATTCCAAGAAATTACTTTTGGAAAGAAAAATAAATAATGTTCTTAATAATATTTAAAATAAAAACCAAAACTAAAAGAATAGTCTTGGCTTTTATTTTTTTTGCTTTATGTGCTGTGAACTGTAAAAATTTGATTTTACAAAAAATAAATTGTTAAAATTTACTTGATATTTTGCATAAATTTTAGTAAAATATATAACGTAAATAACTAAAAGAAAGAGAGTGTGAAAAATTGGAAAACAAAGAAATATTAGAAAACTTAGAAAAAATAATCACAAAAGAAAGAATAAAACAAAATGAGCCAATGAGTAAACACACGTCATTCAAAATAGGAGGACCTGCAGAATTCTTTATAAAAATAGTATCGACAGAAGAATTACAAAAAATATTAGAATTTGCAAAAAAAGAAAAAATAAAAATAACAATACTAGGAAATGGAAGCAATATACTAGTAGCAGATAAAGGAATACAAGGAATAGTAATAAAAACAAACTTAAAAGAAATAACAATAAAAAATAAAAAACAAAATAAAGTAGAGATAACAACAGATGATGCTGTACCAATAGGAATGCTAGCACAAAAATTATTAAAACAAGAAATAACCGGATTCGAAGAAATATCAGGAATTCCAGGCACAATAGGTGGAGCAATATTAATGAATGCAGGTGCACATGGAAAAGAAATGAAAGACATAATAACAGAAATTACGGCAATTGACTATAACGGTCAATTACATACATTTACAAATGAACAAGCGGAATTTACATACAGAAATAGTATATTTTCAAGTGGAAAATATATTATTTTACAAGCAAAAATGATGTTGGAAAAAGGAAATACGAAGGATATAAAAGCCAAAATGGATGAATATGCACAATATAGAAAAGACAAACAACCAATAGAATATCCATCTGCAGGAAGTACTTTTAAAAGAGGAGACAATTTTATAACTGCAAAACTAATTGATGAAGCAGGACTAAAAGGCTATTCAATAGGCGGAGCAAAAATTTCAGAGAAACACGCAGGATTCATAATAAACACAGGAGGTGCTACGGCACAAAATGTTTTAGATTTAGCAAAATACGTTACAGATAAAGTTTATGAAAAATTTGGTAAGAAAATAGAATTTGAAATTAAGGTGTTGGGATTATAATATCCCATTGGAGGTAGCAAAAATGAATGGTTTTATAAAATGGTTTGATTCAAAAAGCAAATTAAAGAGATGGATGTTATTAATACTAATAGGGATTGCGTTGATATGTTATGGAACTGCAGAAATATTGGTCCTAAAAGAAATGTCATTTGCACAATTAGCAAAAATAATAGTCACATTCGTAATTGGAGTTTTAGCAGTAATTTTTGGATTAGTATGTTTAAACAAGAGAACATTAGAAATATTGATAGAATCAACAGATGATAGGATGAATGATAAAAGTAATGTAAATGTTAAATCATTAATATTTAATAAAAAAGTATATCATCAAGGACCTAATATTGTTGTAATAGGTGGTGGAACGGGATTAAATACTGTTCTTACAGGTCTAAAAAAATATACAGACAATATAACTGCAATAGTTACAATATCAGATTATGGAGAGACAGAAAGTGAATCCAGAAGAGAACTTCAAAATATGCCGTTAGATGATGTGAAAGATAGTATTGTCTCACTTTCTGCTCAAGATGGGCAAATTGGAAAATTATTTAATTATAAATTCACAGAAGGAAGGCTTAGAAATTTAACATTTGCAGATATATATTTTAATGCAATGAGAAATATAAATAAAGATTTTTCTGATTCAATAATGAAAAGTAATGAAGTACTAAATATTATAGGAAAAGTTTTGCCGGTAACATTAGACGAAATGAATATTACAGCTGAACTACAAAATGGATATTTGGTAACTGAAAAATCTAAAATTGCAGAAGTGGTATATGATAAAGTAACAAAAATAAATAGAATATATTTAAACCCTACAAATTGTAGACCTGCACCGGGTGTTTTAGAAGCAATAAAAGAAGCGGATTGTATAATAATTGGACCTGGTAGTTTATATACAAATGTAATACCAAATTTATTAGTAAATGGTGTTGCAAAAGCAATAAAAGAATCTGCAGGATTAAAAGTTTATATAAGTAATATCATGACAGAACCTGGCCAAACAGACGAATATAGCGTATCAGACCATTTAAATGCAATTATTGAACATTGTGGAAAAGGTATAATAGACTATTGTATATATGATACGGGGGAAGTTGTTCCAGAATACATAAAAAAATATAATTTAGAGGGACAAGACTTAGTTGATAGCAATGTTGACAAGGTAAAAGGAATAACATTTTTACAAAGAAATTTATCAATGATATCAGAAGGTTGTATAAGACATGACCCAGAATTAGTAGCAGAATCAATAATTGGACTAATATGTGATGATTTAAAATATCAAGATAAACAAAATGATCCTCAATATTTAATGTTAAATAATAAATTAAGAGAAGATAAGAGAATAAATAAAATAAAAAAACAAATGGCTAAAGATGCAAAAAAAGGTAAAAAAGAAAATAAAGTTGCGCATAAAAGCAAATTTAGAAGCAAATATAATGATAGAATTGAATCTATAAAACAAGCAGATGAAATGATAAAACTTAAAGAGCAAAAAATGAGAAAAGAAGCAAGGAAAGCAAAAAAAGCAAAAGAAATAAGAGAAAACAAAATAAAAAAGGAAAATGTGAATTTTCAAGAAGACAAAGAGGTTCTAGAGTTTAGAAAAGAATATGAAAAAAGTATGAGACAAGCAACAATAACGACAAAGCCTCAAAGGGTTCTTCCAAAAAGTCAAAGGGGAAGACGAAGAAAAACTACAGGAAAATAAAAATTTTTGATGAGTAATATTAATCATTAGGAAGGAAATAGAAATGAAGTTTACAAAAGAGGATATTAATTTAGAAAATGGATTAAAGAGAGAATGGCTAATAACCAATGGAATGGGTGGGTTTGCAAGTTCTACAATTATTGGAGCAAATACAAGAAGATATCATGGATTATTAATTGCTCCATTAATGCCACCGGCTCAAAGATATTTAATTTTATCAAAAGTAGATGAAAGTATACAAATTGAAAACGAAAAATATGATTTATATACAAATGTGGGAGAAAATTATATTTCACAAGGATATAAATTTCAAGAAAGTTTTGAAAAAAACATTTTTCCAACATTTAAATATAATGTTGCAGGTGTAAATATTGAAAAGACGATATGTATGGAATATGGAAAAGAAGTTGTGGAAATTTGTTATAAAATAAAAAATATAAATAAACATTCTTTATTTACATTGGCTCCAATAGTTAATTTTAGAGATTTTCACTCAATGAGTACAAAGTATGAGTTTGACATAAAGCAAAAAATAAATAATACGAAGGTTAAAATTATTGTTGATGAGAACAAAGAAAAACCAATATATATGTATGTATCTGATGGAAAATATACAGAATATAAAAATAATATTTTTAAAGATATGTTTTATATAGAAGAACAAAAAAGGGGATTTTATCCAAAAGAAAATCATAGTGTTGTTGGAGTATATGAAATTAATTTACAACCCAATGAAGAAAAAACGATATTTTTTACATGTGGACTTGAAAGTAATATAGAAAATATAAATGTTGATAATATGTTAAAAAATGAAAAAAATAGAATACAAAAAATAATACAAAATGCAGAAGCATCAACAGAAACAGAATTTGAAACAGAATTAATAAAAGCTACAGACCAATTTGTTGTATATAGACCTGCTTTTGAATTACACACATTAATAGCAGGATATCCATGGTTCTTAGATTGGGGAAGAGATAGTCTATTGTCATTAGAAGGATTATTGTTAAAGACAAAAAGATATGATATAGCCAAGGAAGTTTTACTAACAATGGCTAAAAATATCAAATGTGGTTTAGTTCCAAATGGCTATTCTGAAAAAGATAATAAACCTTTATACAACAGTGTAGATGCATCATTATTATTATTTGAACAAATACAAAAATACCTGAATTATACAGGAGATTATGAATTTGTTAAAGAACATATATATGATAAATTAAAAGAGATAATAGAAAATTATAAAAATGGAATCGATTTAGATGATAACAATATAAAATTAGATAAAGATTTTCTTATATCTTCTGGAACTGCAAATACACAAAATACATGGATGGATGCAAAAACATATGGAATAGCGGCAACTCCTAGAAATGGAAAAGTTGTTGAAATTAATAGTTTATGGTATAATAGCTTAATGATAATGGCAGATTTGGCAGAAAAATTTGAAGAACAACATAATATAAAAAAATACAAAGAATTAGCAAGAAAATGCAAAAAATCTTTTAATGCAAAATTTTATAATTCAAAAAGAAAATGCTTATATGATGTTATAACTGACGAAAAAAATAAAGACGGAAAAATACGCCCAAATCAATTATTTGCTTTAAGTTTAACATATCCAATAGTAGAACCAAATTCTATTGAGGCAAATAATATAATCAATGTAGTAGAGAAAAAACTATTAAATAATTATGGACTAAAAACATTGGCTAAAGGAGAACCTAACTATGTTGATATATATGAAGGAGACGCGTTTAAAAGAGATATGAGTTACCACCAAGGGATAACTTGGACTTGGCTTTTAGAATTATATTATGAGGCTTTAAAAAATATGGTAAAATTCGAAAAAAGAAAAACATATAAGACAAAATTAGAGACAAAATTAAAAGATTTTGTTGAAAAGGAAAAACAAGTTTTTGAAAAAGAAATTAACCAAAGAGGATGTGTGGGAAGTATAGCAGAAATCTATGATTCTACAAAACCGTATGAACCAAAAGGCGCAATTGCACAGGCTTGGAGCGTAGGAGCAATTTGTACAATGATTTTATAAAATTATATGTGCCATTATAAGGGTTTCTATATATAGAAAAACTATAAGAAGGGATTAAATATGACGATTGATAATTTGGAAAAAGAATTAAAATTAGGTCAATTACATTCTTTATATCTTCTGTATGGAGAGGAATTGTATTTGTTAGAAAGCAATTTAAAAAGAATTAAAAATTTATTTGGTGAATGCATTAAAGGAATTAATTTTATAATGATAGACGAACAAAATGTATCTGAAATAATATCAGATATAGAAACTCCGAGTTTTGGATATGAAAAGAAATTGATAATTGCAAGAAATACAGGGCTTTTCAAAAAAGAAGGAAAGAGAAAAACAGGTGATACTACTAAAATAAAAGATAAATTATCAAAATATATTGAAGAAAATATGGAAATAATAGATGAGTCTGTTGTTTTAGTATTTGTTGAGGAAGAAGCGGATATTAAATCTGCTTTGTATTCTGCAATTGATAAAAATGGAATTGTATGCAAATTTGATTTTCAAAAGGCTAATCAAATAGAACAAAGAATAAAAACTATTTGTAATGGATATAAGGTAAATATAGATGCTCAAACACTTAGATATTTTATTGAATGTTGTGGAACTAATATGCAGGATTTAATAAATGAAATTAGAAAATTAATTGAGTATGCAGGAGAAAATGGAACAATAAAAAAAGAAGATATTGATAAACTATCAATTAAAAAATTGGAAAGTGTTATATTTGATTTAACAGATAACCTTGGAAAAAAGGATATAACAGGTGCTTTACAGGTTTTGCAAAATTTAATATATGCAAAAGAACCATTAGCAAAAATTTTAGTTACACTTTATAATCATTTTAAAAAATTGTATATAACAAAAATGGCATTGAATACAAATAAAGATTTGGCTTCAAGTTTAAATTTAAAACCTAACCAAATGTTCTTAACAAGTAAATATAAGGTACAGGCAAAATATTTTAAAGAAAAAGATTTAAGGAATATGTTACAGGATTTAACGGATTTAGATTATAATTTTAAAAATGGAAAAATTGATTTACAAGTTGGAATGGAAACTATTTTGTGTAGATATTGTTCCAATTAATAGTAACATTGTAGCAGAAAAATGTATAATAAAACCATTTATTGATAAAAATATTAGAAAGAAAAATATTTTTATTGATAGGTGGTTTTTATGTTAAAAATAAAGAAAAATAAACTTTTGGCAATAATTGCAATTTTAATGTTAACAGGGATGTCATTATCTATATTTGTATATAAAAATAACAAAGAAAATTTGGCAGTAGAAACTTTATCAAAATATGGTTCAAGAGGTTTTGAAGTAACACAAATTCAAACAAAATTAAAAAGGTGGGGATATTATTCTGGAAGTATTGATGGAATTTATGGAACACAAACAGTAAATGCAGTAAAATATTTTCAAAGAAAAAACGGTTTGACTGTAGATGGAATTGCAGGGCCTGCAACATTAAAGGCAATGGGAATAACATCGTCTTCTTCAAGCAGTTCATCATCTTCTAGTTATAATAGTAATTTAAATTTGCTTGCTAGGGTTATTTATGGTGAAGCAAGAGGAGAACCATATACAGGACAAGTTGCAGTTGGTGCAGTAGTAATGAATAGAATAAAAAGTAGTTCTTTTCCTAATACGTTGGCAGGTGTTGTGTATCAGCCTGGAGCATTTGATGCGGTTAAAGATGGTCAGGTTAATTTGACACCAAATTCTACCGCAAAAAAGGCTGCGCAGGATGCAATGAATGGATGGGATCCAAGTTATGGAGCAATTTATTATTTTAATCCTTCTACTGCTACAAATAAATGGATTTGGTCTAGACCTATGACAGTTACTATTGGTAAACATAGATTTTGTAAGTAATTAAAAATGTTTTTGATTTAAATAAAATACCCTAAAACTCTGATGTATGATTATACATTAGAGTTTTTGAGTTGACTTTAATAAAAAAAGATAATATAATACAGAAAAATGTCCTTTTTAAGACAGTGTTCTAAATAGAATTGTTCTAAAAAGGACAAAAATAGAAAGAGAGAAAAATAATGTCAAAATTTGTACACTTACACATACACAGTGAATTCAGTTTATTAGACGGAGCAAATAGAATAAAGGACTTACCAGTAAGAGCAAAAGAATTAGGAATGGACTCAATAGCAATAACAGACCATGGAGTAATGTTTGGAGCCATTGACTTTTATAAAGCATGTAAAAAAGAAGGCGTAAAGCCAATAATAGGATGTGAAGTATATGTTGCACCACGTTCAAGATTACAAAAAGAAGCAGGAATTGATAACCATTACTATCACTTAATTTTGCTTGCAAAAAATAATGAAGGATACAAAAATTTAAGTAAATTGGTTTCATTAAGTTTTGTTGATGGATATTACTATAAACCTCGTATAGATAGAGAAATATTGGAGAAATACCATGAAGGTATAATATGCCTAAGTGCATGTCTTGCAGGAGAAGTAAATCAAGCTTTATTAGCAAACCAAACTGAAAAGGCAGAAGAAATAGCATTATGGCATAAAAAAGTTTTTGGTGATGATTATTATATAGAAATTCAAAACAATGGATTAAGAGAACAAGTTTTAGCAAATCAAAAATTAGTTCAATTAGCCAGAAAACTTGATATTCCATTAGTTGCAACAAATGATGCACATTATTTAAAAAGAGAAGATGCATATAATCACGAAGTTTTGTTATGTATTCAAACTGGAAAAAGAATGAGTGACGAAGACAGAATGAAATTTGACACAGACGAACTATATGTAAAATCACCAGAAGAAATGTCAGAATATTTCAAGGCATTTCCAGATGCAATTGAAAATACTGTAAAAATAGCAGAGCAATGTAATGTTGAATTTGAATTTGGACACACAATATTGCCAAACTATGATGTATCACCAGAATATCCAACACATTATGACTTCTTAAAAGAATTATGTGATAAAGGTCTAGAAAAAAGATACGGAAAAAATTTATCAGAAGAAATACAAAAAAGAGCAGAATACGAATTAGGAATAATCAAAAAAATGGGATATGTTGATTATTACTTAATAGTATGGGATTTTATACATTATGCAAAAACAAATGGCATACCAGTAGGTCCAGGAAGAGGTTCAGGTGCAGGTTCTATTTTGGCATATGCAATTGAAATAACAGATATTGACCCAATAAAATATGGATTACTATTTGAAAGATTTTTGAACCCAGAAAGAATCAGTATGCCTGATTTTGATGTTGACTTTTCAGATGAAAGAAGACAAGAAGTTATAGATTATGTTGCAAGAAAATATGGACATGACCATGTATCACAAATAATCACATTTGGAACAATGGCTGCAAAAATGGTAATAAGAGATGTGGCAAGAGTTTTGGACTATCCATATGCAGAAGCAGATGCATTGGCAAAAATGATTCCAAATGAAATTCATATAACAATAAAAAAAGCCTTAGAGCAAAACAAAGAATTAAGAGATAGATATGAATCAGATGAGCAAACTAAAAAAATATTAGACATAGCAATGGGACTTGAAGGAATGCCAAGACAGGCATCAACACACGCATGTGGAGTTGTTATAACAAAAGACCCAGTAGATACATATGTTCCACTTTATGTAAGAGATGGACAAATAAACACCCAATACATAATGACAACACTTGAAGAATTAGGACTTTTAAAAATGGACTTTTTGGGATTAAGAAACTTGACAGTTATTCAAAACACAATAGATATGGTTAAAGTAAATCACGGAATTGATGTAGAATTTGACCATGATATGTCAGACCCAAAAGTATACAAATTATGGCAAGATGGAAATACATCAGGAATATTTCAATTTGAATCACAAGGAATGACAAACTTTATGAAAGAATTGAAACCAGACTGCTTGGAAGATTTAATCGCAGGTGTTTCATTATATAGACCTGGACCAATGGACCAAATACCAAGATATATCAGAGGAAAACAAAACCCAGGTCACAATGAATATACACATCCAAGTCTGGAGCCAATATTAAACGTAACATATGGATGTATGGTTTATCAAGAGCAAGTTATGCAAATAGTTAGAGATTTAGCTGGATATTCATTAGGAAGAGCAGACTTGGTTCGTAGAGCCATGGGGAAGAAAAAACTTGATGTAATGGCAAAAGAAAGAGAAGTATTTATACATGGACAAGTAGATGAAGATGGGAATGTAGTTGTACCAGGATGTGTAAGAAATGGAATAGATGAAGTTTCTGCAAATAAAATATTTGATGAGATGGCAGAATTCGCAAAATATGCATTCAACAAATCACATGCCGCATGTTATGCAGTTGTATCATACAGAACAGCATATTTAAAAGCATATTACCCTGCAGAATTTATGGCTGCAACTTTAAATAGTTATTTAGGAAATTTAGACAAAGCACCTCAATATATTGATGAGTGCAAAAGACTTGGAATTCAAATTTTAAAACCTGATATAAATAAAAGTTTTGAAAAGTTTACAGTAGAAGTAGAAAAGAAAACTTCTATGTATGTAGAAAGTGAAATAAAAAGCAACAGCAAAAATGATATGGAAACTGATAGAGTTGGAAAAATTCGTTTTGGGCTTGGAGCAATAAAAAATGTAGGAACAACTCCAGTTGAGAACATTGTAGCAGAAAGACAAGAAAATGGAGAATACAAAAACTTTACAGATTTTTGTGAAAGAATAGCAGACACACAAGTAAATAAAAAATGTGTAGAAAGTTTAATAAAAGCAGGAGTATTTGACGAATTTGAACAAACAAGAGCAACACTATTAGCTTCATTTGAAACAATAATGGACACAATTCAAAGTGGAAAGAAAAAAGGCTTTAATGGACAAGTATCAATGTTTGATATAGGAACAGAGCAAGAAAAAGAAGAAATGGAAAAACAAAAATATCAATTTAATGAACATCCAGAAATGCCTGAAAAAGAATTACTTTCAATGGAAAAAGAAATGCTTGGAATTTACATTTCAGGACATCCACTTGAAAAATTAAGAGAACAAATTATGCATTCAACAAATATCAATAGTATGGATTTAGTCCAAATAAGTGAGCAAAACTTAACAAATAATGATAATAGTGTTAACGGGGATGAAATAGCAAATGTTCAAGTAAGAAATAGTAAGCCTAAATTTGTAGATGGTCAAAAAGTAAAGTATGCCGGAATAATTACTTCAATTAAGAAAAAATATACAAAAAATAATAAAATTATGGCATTTATTACAATAGAAGATTTGTATGGAACTGCAGAAGTACTTGCTTTTGAAAATGCAGTTATAGGAGCGGGAAGAAGTTTAGTTGAAGAGAATATTGTTTTAATTGATGGTCGTTTGAGTATCAGAGATGACCAAGAACCAACTATAATTGCAAATGAAATTAAAGATTTAGGAGAACAAAAACCAAAGGTTGTGACTTTTGATATTACTGATTTTACTGAAGTGCAAAAGGAAAAGTTGAGATGTGCTATTAAGTATTTTTCTGGTGATAAGAATAATATGAATGTTCAGGTTAAAATTGGCGATGATATTAGACCTTGTGGGGCTATTTATTATAATGATGAGATTAAGAAGATTTTTGATGGGATATGTGAATAATTAATTTAAAACTTGAGTTATCAATTTGTCAATTGATAATAAAGTAAGAAATATCTAAATATAAATTATTTGAAATATTTATAATATAGGAGAAACTATGAAACAGAATATTTATGATGATAAAAAATTTTATAAAAAATATGATGAACTTAGAATTGATAAAAGAGGATTAAATGCAAATGATTTAATTGAAATACCAGCATTTAGAAATGTTATGCCTGATGTTAAAAATAAAAAAATATTAGATTTAGGATGTGGATACGGTGAAAACGACAAATATTATAAAGAATTGGGTGCAAAAAGTGTCTTAGGTTTAGACATTTCTACGCATATGATAGAGATGGCAAATACATACAATAAGTTAAGGAACATAAATTATAAAGTAGTACCAATGGAAGATATTGATAAAATTAATTATAAATTTGATATAGTAATTTCATCATTAGCATTTCATTATGTAAAAGACTATAATAAATTAATAAAAGATATATATAGTTTATTAAATAAGGGTGGTTATTTGATTTTTTCACAAGAGCATCCATTTACAACATGTATAAAATATACGGAAAATGTTAATAAGGGACATACAGTAATAGATGGAAAGTACTTTGGTTTATTTTCGGATTATAATAGACCTGGTATAAGGGCCAAAGAATGGTTTGGAAAAGATGTAATAAAATACCATAGAACTTTTACTGAAATTATCAATGTACTTGTAAATAATGGATTTTCTATAGAAAAAATAGAAGAACCTGTTGCAAGTCAAGAATCAATAGTTAAAAATCCAAAATACATAAATCAATTTGATAGACCATTTTTTTTAATAGTTAAAGCAAAGAAAATATAGTTTTTTATAATAACATTCACTTCGCAAAAATATCTTCTTTGATTTTCATACCAGTGTCAGGGGTCTGGATTAATAAAGATATTTACGAGAGCAAGAATTATAATAGTTGAGGAGAAGAACATAAATGGAAAAAAATAGATATAAAAATATTCAATTAACTCGGAGAAATTACAAAGGCAAATTGTATAACTCATTCTGGAAAATTTCATGTGGATGATGTTATTTCCACAATATTTCTTAGTAAAATTAATAAAGATATTATTTTGATAAGAGTACCATCTATAAATGAAAAATGGAATTTAAAAAATAAAATTGTTTATGACATAGGACTTCGGAGAATTTGATCACCATCAAAAAAACAGAAATGGACAGAGAACAAATGGAATTTTTTATTCATCAATAGGATTATTATGGAAAAAATTTGGAAAAAAATATTTAAAGGATTTAAAAATTAAAAATATAAATAAAGTTTATGAATATATGGATAATGAATTAATACAATACATAGATGCAACAGATAATATGCAAATGGAATATTTAAAATATAAGACATCACCTGATTTTATTAAATTATGTAATCCTGAATGGAATGAAGATATAACGGAAGAAGAAGGTTTTATTCATGCTTTAAAATTAGCAGATGAATTTTGGGACTTATATATTAAACATGCAATAGCTGAGATTGAAGCGATTGAAATAATTATAAGAAAAGCTAACGAAACAAATGAAAATTATGTTGTATTTGATAAAGAATTACCATACAGAAAAGCTATTAATTTACTAGAAAATAAAAATATTAAATATTTAATATTCAAGTCAAAAAGAGAATGTTATGATATTAGATTAATAGATACAAAGTTAAAGTTTAAGAAGAAAATTGTTATAGAAGATATTGAACAAGCAAGGAAAATATCAAATATTAAAGATTTATTGTATGTGGATACTCATGGAAAATTATGTTGTACTAAAACGTTAGAATCTGCAATAAATTTAGTAAAATATAATGAAATATAATATTACATATTATTTATAAAATATTAAAAAATAGTGGAATTAGAATAATAATCAGTTACTCAAAAAATTAGAATAGATTTGACATTTTATGTAAAGCATAGTATAATATAATCATAAATTAATTAGGAGGTGCTGGTATGACAGTAACAAACAAAACAACAGTCACACTTTTTATCTTAAGTGGAGGCCTTAAACCAAACGAAACCGGTGAATATTCAGAAAGGATGTTCAACACATTGGACATTCATTCTGACATAGGAAGTTGTGTTATCACAACCGAATATGGAAAACGAAGTTTCAAAAATTATGGGCGTTTGGTTGCAAAAGAAGGCCGAAAAAAGAATAAGGATGGAATGAAAAACATTCTTATAAAAGAGGCTAATTAGCCCACTAAGAAAAGGACGACATACTCAAAAGGTGTGTCGTCTTTATGTGTGAGACATGCTCGTCATACACAAAGAAGAGGTCCCCCAAAGGAACCTCTATATTAACTTTATAGTTCAATCTGAGGCTGATACCTCTCAAGCCACATATTAACCTGACACAAATAAGCCATAAGTTGAGGACCAGTCCTTGGATGTCAGAAAACAATACGGACAGCTAACCGCTGATACTGTAAGAAAAGTAGAAAATACACAATCTGCAAAAATGAACGTTTTTTATAAAAATAACGAAAAATAATATAAAATATGTGATTACTGAAATAAATTGTTATTAAATAACAGTTTATTATGATAATATAAAATAAAATTATACTTGACAGTCAATACTACATAATATATAATACAAATATATTTATTAGTAAATATATACATAAGTGAGAACGGAGTGGTATTATGGAAAATGCTGTTGAGAAAATTAATACAAATGATAAAATAGAATTAGCACAAAATTCATCAGAGAATATTAAAAATTTAATTTATACTATTAGAGGAAAGCAAGTAATGTTAGATAGTGATGTTGCGATGTTATATCATTATGAAACGAAAAAAATAAATCAAACTGTCAAAAGAAATATTAATAGATTTCCAAAAAAGTTTTGTTTCAGATTGACAAAAGATGAATTTGAATTTATGTGGTCACAAATTGTGACCACATCTAAGTTAAAAGATAATAAATATAGAAGTGCAAAATATTTGCCATATGTATTTACAGAACAAGGTATAGCGATGCTTTCTGGACTTTTAAAAAATGAAATAGCAGTTCAAGTTAGCATAAACATAATGGATGCATTTGTAGAAATGCGAAAATTTTTATTATCAAACGGACAAGTTTTTGATAGATTATCAAATGTTGAGTATAAATTATTAGAACAAAATAAGGTATTAACAGAACATGAAGAAAAATTTGAAAAAGTATTTGATGAATTACAAAAAAATGAAAAAGAAGAATTTAAACAAAAATTATTTTTTGATGGGCAGATATACGATGCTTATAGTTTGATAATTGGTATTATAAAAAGAGCGAAAAACAAAATTTTAATTATAGATAATTATATAGATGACAGTATTTTAGAAATGCTACAAAAGAAAAACAAAAATGTTGAAGTTATAATTTTAACAATACAAAATAACAAATTAACCAAATTGGATATTCAAAAATTTAATAAACAATATCCTACATTAAAAATTGCATATACAAATAAGTTTCATGATAGATTTATAGTAATTGATAACAAAGAGTTATATCATTGTGGAGCATCACTTAAAGATTTAGGAAAGAAATGTTTTGCAATTTCTAAAATAGAAGATATTGAATACATAGAAAAGATAAGTTGTGTAGAAGAAGTCAAAACACAATAAAATAATATAAAACATGTGATTACTGAAATAAAATGTTAGTTAATGGCACTTTATTTTTTACATATTTATTGTAATAATTTGGTATTTATGATAATATAAAATAAAATTAAGAGGCATACAAGAAAAAATCATTATGTGTACAATCTTTAAATTATGTATGTGAAGCTATTTATGATTTTTATATGGTTCATATTATATTTATCATCATAGTTGGTTTATGGTATTAGAAGATTTAATATTATTAATTACTGGAATAATAGCTGTATATAAAAATGATATAAAGAAAATACATAATAATAAAAGTTATAAAGAAAGGTAGGAAAGAATATGAATACTTTTGTTAATTATGCACATAGAGGAGCATCAGCATATGCACCAGAAAATACAATGGCAGCTTTTAAAAAAGCATTTCAAATAGGAACAAACGGAATAGAACTAGATTTACAAAAGACTAAAGATGAAAAAATAGTTATATTTCATGACGATAAAATAGATGAGAAGTCAAATGGAACAGGAAAAATATCGGACTATACATATAAAGAACTATTAGAATTTGATTTTGGAAGTTGGTTTAGTGAAGAATTTGAAAATGAAAAGATAGTTCTATTTGAAGATTTTATGAAAGAAGTATCAAGCAAAGATTTAATTTTAGCAATAGAATTAAAAGAAGAAGGGATAGAAAAAGAAACCTTAGAAATTATAAAAAAATATTATAATAAAGCCAATGTTTTTATTACTTCATTCATATAATGCATTATTAAATGTTAGAAAATTGGACAAGACTATAAAAATAGGATGGCTTATTAAAGAAGATATAAATCAAAAAAATATATTAGAGTTTATGAAAATTTCTGGAAATCAAATATGTCCACCAGCTGACTTAGTTTCAGAAAATGGAATTAAATTAGCAAGAAAAAATAATCTGGGTGTTAGATTATGGGGAGTTTCTAATGAAAATATAATGTTAAAAGTATATAATTTAGATATAGATGGAATGACTGTAAATTTTCCAGATAAATTAAATGAATTAATAATGAACAATTAAAAATACAGGAATTAATATACGAACATCCAACCGCAATGTTAGATCAATGTGAAATAAAATTTGAATAGCATTTTTAATATAAAATAAAAATGAACCCTCCTTCATGGAGATATTATAAGTACAAATGTTATGAAAGATAAAAATAATAAATTATGGATTATAGATTTTGCAGTTTCTAATTATATTCCTAGAATTATTGACTTAGCAGTAAGTTCTTGTAATTTATGTTTAGATGCAGAAAACAAAGAAAACACAAAGAAAAAAGTAAAAATGATTTTAGAAGAATATCAAAAATATAATAAATTAACAGATTATGAATTAGAACAATTTCCATTATTTTTTGATATTGCAAATGCAATGGGAATTTTGCAAATTAGTCATTTGAATACCCTAGGAGAATTATCTGAAGAAGATAAATTTTGGTATGATGAAAGTGAAAAAGGGTTAGAATTTAGTAATAAAGAATTTTGGAAAGATATTTATGTAAAAAAATGATGTGAAAGACAATTTATAAATTATGAGGTGAAATAATGAAAATATTAATAGCTGGATTTAAAGGAGATGATAACTCCGCAAAAATATTATTAGACTATATAAAAAAAGTATGTAATGAAGATATTTTATATTTGGAAAATGATTTTGAAATAAGTAGTAAACAAATAGAAGAAAAATTATTAGAAAATTATGATAATGTTTTGATTTTTGGTCAAAAACCAAATACTACCAATATTTACTTTGAAAATAATGCTATATTAGAAGGAAAAAAATTAGTAACAGATTACTATTATGGTGCTTTAAAAGAAAATTTAGAACAATATGCTTACCAAGTAATGAATTCGTATGATGCTGGAAAATATTTATGTAACAATGTATTTTTTAGAGCATTAAATTTTAAACAAGAAAATAATTTAAAATCAAAAATTGCTTTTATACATATTCCAACTATTGATAATATTGAAGATATGAATCGTTTATCAAGTTCTATAAAAGATTATATTGAAACTTTATGTGAGGAGAAAAAATAATTCTCAAATGTATAACGAGTTTTTATCATTAAAATAGTAAAATTGTATACGATGTAAAAATAGAGATTCTTCACAGAACCTCTACTTTTACTTAAATTTCAATCTTAGGCTGATACCTCTCAAGCCACATATTAACCTGGCAGAGATAAGCCATCAATTGCGGTCCAGTCATAAGTTGACCAAACCAAGGACGAGAAAAAGCAGAACCATCAGTATTCAAAATCTCCAAAATATAATCTCGATTAAGAAGGCTGTTAATAGGAGCATTTTTATCCTTCATAATATCGGCAAGCATGCCCTTAACCTTAGTCAAATAAGTAGGATTATGAGTTTTAGGATAAGGAGATTTTTTTCTATCAACAATTTCATCAGGCAAGAAATCTTTGCAGATATATCTAAGCAAACCTTTTTCACGACCATTCAAAGCCTTTATTTCCCAAGGGATATTCCAAACATATTGAGCCAAACGATAATCACAAAAAGGAACACGAAGTTCAAAACCATTATACATAGCCATTCTATCAGAACGGTCCAAAAGAGTTTGCATAAACCAATTCAAAGTAAGGTGTGAAATCTTTCTTTTTTCAGCTGTTTCAGGAGAATCTGAATCTAAAATTTCAACTTCAGACAAACTCTCATTATATCTATAATCAATATAACTTTTTAAATTAACCTTTTGACCAATAGATGGATTCAAAAGTCTTTGCCTTTCATCAATTGCAATAGACCAAGGAAAAGTTCCACTATTTAAAGCATCTTCACGAAAGAACCATGGATATCCGCCAAAAATCTCATCGGCACATTCACCAGTAAGAGAAACAGTCATTTCCTTTTTTACATTTTTACAGAATAGCAATAAAGAAGAATCAATATCTGCCATACCAGGCATATCACGTGCAATCATAGCATCTTCTAAATATTCTGCAAGTTCAGGAGTATCAATAACAATTTGATGATGATTTGTGTGTAAATCTCTATTCATTAAATTGATGTAATAATTATCTGAATTCGGTTGAAAATCGCTTTTAACAAAATTTTTATCATTATCCACATAATCAATAGAGTAAGTATCTAAAGGTGGTAATCCATTATCCTTACAATAATTAGAAGCAAATTTTGTAATAATACTTGAGTCAAGACCACCAGAAAGGAATGTACATAAAGGAACATCAGATACAAGTTGTCTAGTAATAGCATCATTCAACAAAAATTTCACTTTTTGACAAGTAGTTCCAAAACTATCTGTATGTTTTTCAGATTTTAATTTCCAATAGCGTTCAATGTGCAAACCATAACTATTAAAAGTAGCACAATGAGCAGGTTTTAGCTCATAAATATCCTTAAAAACTGTAGTTCCAGGGGTATGAGCTGGACCAATTCCGAAAAGCTCACAAATGCCTTGATTATCTAGTTTTTTTTCAATTCCAGGATACTCGAATAAAGCCTTAATTTCAGAGCCAAAAATCAGACTACCATTTTTCATTGTATAAAATAGTGGCTTCACTCCAAAATGGTCACGAGCCATAAAAAGTTCTTTTTTTCTACTATTCCAAATAGCAAAAGCAAAAATTCCATTAAGATGATGAACAACATCATTTCCATAGTGAATATAGGATTTTAATAAAACTTCAGTATCACAATGACCATTAAAAGTAAAACTATTTTCAGACAAAGTTTCTTTCAATTCTTTAGTATTATAAATTTGCCCGTTATAAACAATAACATATTCACCATAAGAATATTTTTCAATCATTGGTTGCTTTCCACCGTTCAGGGTCAATAACAATTAGACGTTTATGACCTAAAGCAACATTCTTATCTATGTAATATCCATCTTCATTTGGACCTCTTTTTGCCAGAGTAGAATTCATATTTAATAAGATATTTTTCTTAGAAGAAACATCATTTTTAAAATCAACAAAACCAACAAAACCACACATATATAAACCTCCGACTTTGATAAAAGTAGCCAATAAAATATGATGACAATTAAAAAAGTGCAAATTTTAACAATATTTATTAGCATCTTTAATAGTATATGCAATTTTTTCAAAAAGTTGCTTTTGAAAAAAATATGTGATAAACTAAATATGTAGTAAGAGGAGATGAAATATATGTACTTAAAAAATATAGTAGGACATTTTATGGTAATAACAAGACACAAATGGGTAGTATTCAAATTATGCTGCAAAGTAGGACAACCTTGGAGAGGTTTAGTTCATGATTTATCAAAATATTCGCCTACAGAATTTTGGGAAGGAGTAAAATATTTTAATGGAAAACATTCACCAATAACAGATGCAAAAAAGGACAAAGGATATTCACAAGCATGGCTACATCACAAGGGTAGAAATAAGCATCATACAGACTATTGGGTAGATTTAAGTGCACCAGATAAAACTCCAATTATTCCATATCAATATGTGGCAGAAATGTTATGTGATAAATTGGCTGCGGGGATGGTGTATAAAGGAAAAGACTGGACTAAGGAATATGAACTGGATTATTGGTTGAATGAGAGAGACAAAACGCTTGTTAATGACCAGGTTGAGGCATTGATTACTGAATTTTTGACGCAAGTTAGTAAAGATGGAATAGATAAAGTTTTAACTAAGAAAAATGTAAAAGCGTTATATAAAAAATATTGTTCTCCTGAACGACGAAATGAGGTTACTAGGGAATATGCGAACAAAGAGTAATTTGATTTGACAATTTACATAATTTTTTGTATAATGTTAAATGTAACTTGTAAACATATCAACAAAGTAATTTTGGAGGTAGAAAATGAATGGAGTGTTTTGGCTAATGAGATGTGGCGTGGTAGAGTCATATGATCGGAAGAAAGTAAGTAAAAAACTAAAAAAGGGTTTGTTGAAATATAAAAAAAAGGATGAACAATTTTCTATGATACTTAAAGAAATTATTGATGAAATGGAATATAATGATACTGTTGAAATTAAGTGTATCGGAGAAGTTCAAGTAGTCCTTGATAACAGAACACACACTTGGGATAGAAAGGAAAAAATTCGGACTCTTACTTTTAAAGGTGAAAATGCAATACGACTTAATGAAATCTTTTTTTCAGATGAAGAAAAAAGTAATAGAAACAAGAAAAAAATTATGAAAAGAAAATATGGATTTTTTGTTATTGATAATGATGAAAAGATCAAATTTGAAGGTATCATTGTTTGTATGCATGAATTTCTAAATGATACTGTTCCTATGATAATAGCAATGGTAAATATGTTCAAAAGGACGTATTGATAGTTGATTATCTAAAAGGAACTGGAATGGAAAAACTTAAACAATTTCTTACAAAAGTTGCCACAGATAGGCTAAAATGTGGCTTTCAAATGCCGGAAATGGCCATAACGAAAGATGCAATGGACTTTATTGAAAAATAAAAGTCTGTTGTTAACAAAGAGATAGTAGTGCTATAATATGGCGCTACTATTTTTCTGTGTATTAGCAAAGATATAATTTTAAAAATAAAAAATGAATAATCTGTAATATTTTATCAAAAAAATACACTTATAAAGTGAAAGGAGGAAAATGTTATGCAGAATATAGAAGAAATATATAAACAACATTCAAATGCAGTATATAAATATTTATTCTGCCTAACAGGTAATGCAGATATATCAGAAGAACTAACACAAGAAACTTTTGCAATAGCAGTAAAAGAAATAAAAAAATTTAAAGGAAACTGCAAAGTATCAGTATGGCTATGCCAAATTGCAAAATATTTATGGTACAAAGAATTAAAGAAAAAATCACGAAAAAATATATCAATAGAAGAAATTGAAGAGGTAGAAGAAACAAAAACAGTAGAAGATATTATTTGTGATAATGACGATAAAATAAGGCTTTTTAAAGACATACAAAAATTAGATGAAAAAACAAAAGAAGTAGTTTATTTGAGAATAACAGGGAATTTAAGTTTTAATGAAATTGGAGAAGTTTTAGGTAAAACACCTAATTGGGCAAGAGTTACATTTTATAGAGCAAAACAAAAATTAAAGGAGGTAAGAAAAGATGAAAAAAGAAATTGAATGTAAAGTAGTTGAAGATTTATTATTTGGATATGTTGATAAAACTTTAAATAATGAGTCTAAAAAATTAGTTGAAAATCATTTGAAAGATTGCAAAGACTGCAAAGAAAAACTGAATGAAATTCTAAAAGAGAATAAACAAAATGAAAAGATACAACAAAGAGAAATCGACTATCTAAAAAAGATAAAAAATAAAAGCAGAATAAAATCAATATTAATTGCAATTGGAATTATAATTTTAATTTTAATTTTATTATATTTAATAA
>ERZ791923.1615-NODE-1615-length-23676-cov-3.810508_pt1 | contig 23676 bp, 24 predicted proteins | sample MGYA00510133_ERZ791923 | MGnify/ENA primary metagenome ERZ791923 (study PRJEB30046, sample SAMN00792106) | human gut metagenome | study: EMG produced TPA metagenomics assembly of the A metagenome-wide association study of gut microbiota in type 2... | reverse complement strand
GGCGGGCGCTCGTTTTATATCGCGCGAACCTCGATATGATAGCTGTTTAAGCCACAGGTCGCGTATTCAACCTCGATGGAGTACGAGAGGTCAAAAATCCCGCCGTGCTCGTTCATGAGGACGGCAAGGCTCTTTGTCTGTACACGCAGCATCAGCGCGCCCGGCCCCGCCTCGTAGAGAGAATCGTCGATCCTCCCGAGCTCAAAGACCATCTCGGAGTTCACCTTGCCGACTCTTTGCAGCGTGACCTTCTTTTCCTCTTCGATCGTGAACGTCGTCACAACGCCCTCGAGGCCTGTCATCTGCGTCTCCACGTAGGAAAAGCGGATGTAGCCCGGCTCATAGCAGTACGAGCCCTCGGTCACCAGCTGGATGCTCTCAGACTCCTCGCCCTCGAGCTGCTGTGTGCCGGTAATGGAAATCAGTGCCGATTGTACCATGCTATTCCTCCAATGCAAGCGCGATGAGATCGTCGATCAGCTCCGGGTACGCGATGCCGCTTGCCGCAAAGAGCCTCGGATACATCGAAATGGACGTAAAGCCCGGGATGGTATTGATCTCATTGAACACAACTTCCTGATCGTCCCGCCGGACAAAGAAGTCCACCCGCGCAAGGCCCCGGCACTCCATCGCCCGGTAGACCTTCACCGCCGTCTCGCGCACCTGCTCGGAAATGTCTTCGCCGATGCGCGCGGGCACATAGAAGCTCGCGCTGCTGGATAGATATTTTGCCTCGTAGTCGTAAAACTCCGCACCTGCGTCAATTTCGCCGCAGACGGACGCGCAGGGACTCTCATTGCCAAGCACGGCCACCTCGATTTCCTGCCCGTCGATGAATTCCTCGACAAGCGCCTTATTGCCATAGCGGAGCGCATCCGTCACGGCCTGCTCGAGATCTTCGCGGCACTTCGCCTTGGAAATGCCGACCGACGAGCCGGTTCCGGCGGGCTTGACAAAGACCGGATAGGTGAACGCGGCCTCGATTTCATCCATGCAGGCCTCCTGCTTCCGGCTCCAGCGCTGCTTCGGGATGACCTGCCAGTCCGCCTGCCGAACGCCCGCCTGCCGGATCAGAAGCTTTGTTATACTCTTGTCCATACACGCGCTCGAGGCCGCCACGCCGGAGCCCACAAAGGGCAGCCCTGCGATCTGCAAGAGCCCCTGCAAGGAGCCGTCTTCGCCGTTTTCTCCGTGGATGAGCGGAAAGACCACATCGATGCGCTCTCGCACCACGCAGTCGTTTTCAAAGCTCAAAAGTCCCTGACCGCGCACGGGCGAGAGCGCCGCCTTCCGGTTCTGCTCGCAGCTTTCCCACGCGCCGGACGGCAGCATCGAATAGTCCCTGCCGCCAAATAAGATCCATTCCCCGCTTCTTGTGATCCCGACGGGAAAGACATTATATTTCTCCTGATTGATGTTGTTCAGCACCGACTCCGCCGAGCGGAGCGAAACCTCGTGCTCCGGTGAAACGCCGCCGAACAAAATACAAACGCTAAGTTTTCTCAAGCTCAATCCTCATTTCCGGCGGCGTGCCGCCCTTGTCAACTGACGTTACCCTATCATATGCCAAAAGCATCAAGAACACAAGGACTTTTTTACACATAACCGTGATTTTAACAGTGGAAATTCCCATGCAATGTGTATATAATGAGAGTAGAACGCTACAGTTAGGAGGCGGGTTTATGCAGCTTGAATTGTCGAAGAAGGAGTTTCGCCGGCTTCTGGATCTGGTCTACATCGGAAACTGGATCCTCAACTCAACGCGCGGCGACGACCGGATCGCCGACTACGATCAGGTGGAATCCAAGCTTTTCGCCCTCTGCCGCGAAAACGGCATGCCTTCGCTCGTCGAACGATGGAATGGAGAAGATGTTCCGTCGCGCGCATTTTCCGACGGCGGCATCCACGAAGCAATTGCAGATTACGAGGACACGGTCTTCTATGAGATTCTGGCCGAGGAGCTGGCCCGGCGCGATATGGACTATCAGCCGGTATCCAACGAAAACTACGACGCGCTGGTCTCCCGGATGGACGATTACATCGCAGAGTTTGAGGCACACGGCACAGACAATATTTCAATTCCTACCATGGACGACTAGCCTGCAAAAGCCAGACGCAAAGCGTCTGGCTTTCGTTCTGCCCGGAATGCCGTAAGGCCTTATTCAAAGCAGCTTCTCGCGAAGAATTCCGTGGCAGGGACTGTCCGTGCAGGTGCCGCATGGAACGTCGCCCTGCGAGTCGTACCAAGCGTTCAGCCGCGCGTTACCGTCCGCGCAGTCAAGCCGCATGCGCTCCATGCTGCGCGAGCTTGCAAGCTTCCGCGCCTCGCGCAAAATCGCTTTTCCCGCGCCGGAAGCGCCAATCGCCGTCACGAGATTGTGGACGTACCACGCCCGCCTCGAAGGCCGCCCGTTCCAGCGCTCGTCCTCCGGCAAAAGCGCCGCTGCGCCCAAGAGCGCACCATTTTCGCCATCGAGCACAAAAAGAAGCCCGCGCCGCTGCATATCCGCATAGTCGTCCGGCGGATACACCCTAGATAATCCGTGTCGTTCCACTGGTAGATGCCAATCTCGCGCATCCATGCAGCATGCGCCGCATAGCGCTCAAAAATTTTCTCCAGCGCATCTTGTCTTGCCAATCGAAGCCCCCGCATAACGAGCCCTCCCCCTGTTTTTCCGATGTTAGCAGACTCCATCCAATAAAGCAAGCATGACAAAAGCCCCCGCGCGCCAATCGCGACGCACGAGGGCTTGTTGTTATCGGCCCGGACACGGGCAGTCAGACGCAATCACGCCTTTGCTGCCTAATGCCCGCAGCCACCATGGCACGAGCCGTGCATGGAGCAATGGCCGCAGTCACATCCGCAGGAGTTCTTTCCGTCACGCTTCTGCCGGATCAGATACTTAATAATGGAGATTACAATTACGATTAAGAGGGAGGAGATCAGAATAGTTGCAAGGTTATCAAGAATCCAGCTTATCATAACGTTCACACTCCTTTGGGATGACACTGGGTAAGATAATCGCTGCTTAGACCTTCAGCTTGGTAGCTTCCTTGTAGGGCTTGACGAGCATGTAGACGATGAAGCCCAGGCAGATGACAGCCGCAATCAGACCAAGAACGTTGACGTTGCCGGTGAACAGACCGCCGAACTGGTTGATCATCAGCGCAACGATGTAAGCAAAGCCGCACTGATAGCCGATGGCAAACCACGTCCACTTTGCGTTGTTCATCTCGCGCTTGATGGCGCCGATGGCCGCGAAGCAAGGAGCGCACAGCAGGTTAAAGACCAGGAACGAGTAGCCGGTGATGCCGTTGAAGGCATTGCCGATGGCCTGATAGACCGAGCCGTCGCCGCCGCCGTAGAGGATGCCCATCGTGCCGACGATGTTCTCCTTTGCGACAAGGCCCGTGATGGACGCGACAACTGCCTGCCAGTTGCCCCAGCCGAGCGGAGCGAAAATCCAGGCGATCGCGGAGCCGATGTGGCCGAGGATGGAGTAGTCGATCTCGCTCTCGTCGAGCATGCGGAACGCGCCGTCAACCCAGCCGAAGTAGGTGGTGAACCAGACAAAGATCGTGGAAAGAAGGATGATCGTACCGGCCTTCTTGATGAACGACCAGCCGCGCTCCCACATGGAGCGGAGAACGTTGCCAAGCGTCGGCCAGTGGTAAGCCGGGAGCTCCATGACAAACGGAGCGGGATCACCGGAGAACATCTTGGTCTTCTTCAGCATGATACCGGAGCAGATGATCGCAGCCATGCCGATAAAGTACGCGGAGGTGGAGACCCATGCGCTGCCGCCAAACAGAGCGCCCGCGATCATCGCGATGAACGGAACCTTCGCGCCGCAGGGAATAAAGGTGGTGGTCATGATCGTCATACGACGGTCACGCTCGTTTTCGATCGTACGCGAGGCCATAACGCCCGGGATACCGCAGCCGGTGCCAATTAACATCGGGATGAAGGACTTACCGGAAAGGCCGAACTTGCGGAAGATACGGTCAAGAACGAAGGCGATACGGGCCATGTAGCCGCAGGCCTCGAGGAACGCGAGAAGCAGGAACAGAACGAGCATCTGCGGCACAAAGCCGAGCACCGCGCCGACACCGGCAACGATACCGTCAAGGATCAGGCCGCTCAGCCAGTCCGCCGCGCCGGCAGCTTCGAGGGCATTGCCAATGAGAACCGGAACGCCGGGGACCCAAACGCCATAATCAGCGGGGTCTGGCTCGTCAAAGCCGTTTTCTTCGAAGTAGCTCACAGCGTCGAGATAGGACATCTGCACAACGTCTTCGTTTTCTTCTTCGCTTGCGGGAACTTCGGAGTAGTAGACCGTCATATCGCTGATGGCGAGGGTTTCCTCGTCTTCAACCTCGATGGTTGCGGTCTCAGAATCGGGCGTAACCGCCTTCATGTCGGCCAGAGCTGCGTCAGCATCGAAGTCTTCGGCTTCGGTGTCGAGCTCATAGTAGCCGCTGACAGCGTCGCTTGCTGCTGCATATTCATCGGATGCGTCTGCATAAGCGGAGGAGCCGATGCCGAGCAGGTGCCAGCCGTCGCCGAACAGGCCGTCGTTTGCCCAGTCGGTCGCGGCCGAGCCAACGGTAACCATGGAGATGTAGTAAACCAGGAACATGACGACCGCGAAGATCGGAAGACCGAGCCAGCGGTTGGTGACGACCTTATCGATCTTATCAGAGGTGGACAGGCCGCCCACATTCTTTTTCTTGTAGCAGTTCTTGATGAGCTCTGCGATGTAGACGTAGCGCTCGTTGGTGATGATGGACTCGGCGTCGTCGTCGAGCTCCTGCTCCGCCGCCTTGATGTCCTGCTCGACATGGGCCATCACGTCAGCCGGGACCTGAAGCTTTTCGAGCACCTTGTCGTCGCGCTCAAAAATCTTGATGGCGTACCAGCGCTGCTGCTCTTCAGGCATATTGTGGACAACGGCCTCTTCGATGTGGGCAATCGCGTGTTCCACTGGGCCGGAGAAAGTGTGCATCGGGACGGTCTTGGTGCTCTTGGCGGCCTTGACGGCAGCTTCGGCTGCTTCCATGATGCCCGTGCCCTTCAGAGCGGAGATCTCAATGATCTCGCAGCCAAGCTCGCGGCTGAGCTCTGCGGTGTTGATCTTGTCGCCGTTCTTGCGGACGACGTCCATCATGTTGATGGCGATGACGACCGGGATGCCGAGCTCGGTCAGCTGGGTCGTTAAGTACAGGTTCCGTTCGAGGTTCGTGCCGTCGATGATGTTGAGGATGGCGTCGGGGCGCTCGGTGATCAGATAGTTACGGGCGACGACTTCCTCGAGGGTGTACGGGGAAAGGGAGTAGATACCAGGAAGGTCCATGATGACGACGTCGTCATGCTTCTTGAGCTTGCCTTCCTTCTTTTCGACTGTGACGCCCGGCCAGTTGCCGACGAACTGGTTCGAACCCGTCAGCGCGTTGAACAGCGTTGTTTTACCGCAGTTCGGGTTGCCCGCAAGGGCAATTTTAATTTGCTTTTCCATGTCACTTCTCCTCCTTGTTTCAGCGCTCTAATTAAAATTAGAGCCATCAAACAAGCATTCAAAAAAAATTAATTTCACAAAACCGGCGGAATTGCACAAGAATCTGTGTGTTGCATGCACCGTCAGATTTTTCGTCAGGCAAGTAAAAGCCGCAGGCAATCCTTCCGGATTGGCGAGGATTTTTACGCAGCATGGCGGAAAAGCTGCAAGCAGGCAGCGCGCAGAGGCTTGGGCATTGCCGCCAAAAATTCACTCGACCACGATCATTTCGGTATCCGCTTTGCGCAAGCTCAGCTCGTAGCCGCGGACGGTGACCTCCATGGGGTCTCCGAGAGGCGCGACCTTACGGACGAACACTTCCGTACCCTTCGTGATGCCCATGTCCATGATGCGGCGCTTGACAGGTCCTTCGCCCGTCAGCTTCACAACCTTGACGGTTTCGCCGATTTTGGCGTCTTTCAATGTTTTCATACCTCTGTCTCCTTTTCTACCGCCCGTGTGGGCGCTTGATCGATTAAACCATGATCTTGCGCGCCATTTCCTCGCTGATCGCGACGCGCGCCTCTTTGACCTTGACGATGACGTTGCCATTCAGGGAAGAGACGACAGTGACCGTGCCGCCGGCCACAAAGCCCAGATCCTCGAGGTGCTTTTTCACCTCCGGCGAGCCTCCGACCTTGTGAATCATCTGTTCTTCTCCGATATTTGCCAGTGTCAACGGCAGCATATCCAACACCTCGCTGTCCCGGTTAGCCATACCTAACCGCTGTTCTAAAAAAACGATCCGGGTCACCGCCCATGGCAAGCCACAGGTTAAGCTCCCCTAACCAGCCCATAGTTTAGCATCTCTAACCCCTGTTGTCAAGTCCTTTTTCCGCATTTTCCCCTCGTTTTTCCATTCCGCGTTCCCCGCTTGATTTTTGCCTACCCTCGCGGTATGATATCGGCAGAGAAAGTCCCGGTGGACCTGTCTTTTTGCTCCGCTAGTTAGTCTTGCCTAACCATCGGTTCGCCGCGAACGCACAGGAGGTTATTTTATGTATCAGATCACCCTTAAAATTGACGGCATGGCCTGCTCCATGTGTGAAAGCCATGTCTGCGACACCATCCGCAACCAGTTTCAGGTCAAAAAGGTCTCCGCATCCCACGCAAAGGGCGAGGCCGTGATCGTAAGCGAAACAGAAATTTCGGAGGCAGCACTCAAGGCAGCGCTCGACCCCACGGGCTATAAGCTGCTCGGCTATGCCTGCCAGCCATACGAAAAAAAGGGCGGGCTGTTCTCCATTTTTAAAAAGTAAAACCGTTTTCCGCAAGCGCCGGATGCAGGGCTCCCTGTGTCCGGCGTTTTTCTGCCCATTTTACAGTTTTACATTGATTTTACAAAACCTCGCTTTTCTATTTTACGCGCGGGCGGTATCCTGTTTGGCGTAAGGACAAGATATCCAAAGAAATAAAAACATGAAATGTAAGGAGATTTCAAATCATGAAAAAGTTGATCAGCATTGCACTCAGCGTATTGTGCGTCGCGGCCCTGTTCACCGGCTGCGCCAAGCAGGTTTCCGGTCAGGTCGCGACCGACGGCTCGACCTCGATGGAAAAGGTCATCGGCGCGCTCGGCGAGTCGTTCATGTCCGCAAACTCCGGCGTTACCTTCACCTACAACCCCACCGGCTCCGGCTCGGGCATCAAGGCCGTGCAGGAAGGCCGCTGTGACATCGGTCTTTCCAGCCGCGCGCTGAAGGATGAAGAGACCGCTTCCGGCCTCGTCGGAACGACCGTCGCGCTCGACGGCATCGCCATCATCGTAAACCCCGAGAACCCCGTTTCCGATTTGTCTGTTGAGCAGATCGCTTCGATCTACACCGGTGAGATCACCAACTGGAAGGATGTCGGCGGCAACGACGCGGAGATCGTTCTGATCGGCCGCGAGGCCGGTTCCGGCACCAGAGACGGCTTTGAGTCCATTACCGGCACAACCGACGCCTGCCAGTACCGTCAGGAGCTGACCTCCACCGGCGACGTCATCACCACCGTCTCCCAGAACCCCGACGCGATCGGCTACGCTTCCCTCTCCTCTGTCAAGGACACGGTCAAGGCGCTCACGGTCGGCGGCGTTGCTCCCACCGAGGACACCGTAAAGGACGGCAGTTACGTCATCCAGAGACCGTTCGTTCTCGTCACCAAGGACGGCACGAAACTCTCCGACGCGGCCCAGAAGTTCTTCGACTACGCGCTTTCGAGCGAGGCCGCTCCCATCATCGCGGCTGCCGGTGCTGTCGCGGCGAACTAAGACAAACGCAAACAGGCGGCCGGGAAACTGGCCGCTTCTTTGCCGGTTTAAAAGAGGACAAGTAATTTATGAAACAATATCAAAAAAAGCAGGCGCTCGAGCGTGTCATCCACGGCGTGTTTCTGCTGCTGGGGCTCGTGACCGTCGGCTGCGTGCTGCTCATCACGATCTATCTGATTGTCTCCGGCATCCCCGCCATCCGGAAAATCGGCCTTGTCCCCTTCCTGTTCGGAAAGGTCTGGGCTTCCACCTCGAAAACGAACCCGCAATACGGCATTCTGCCGTTCATTCTGACGAGTGTCTACGGCACGGCGGGCGCGATCGTGCTGGGCGTTCCGATCGGATTTTTTACCGCTGTCTATCTCGCAAAGCTCGCCCCTCCGCGGCTCAAGAGCATCCTGTCGTCGGCTGTGAGCTTGCTTTCCGGCATTCCGTCGGTCGTCTACGGCCTTGTCGGCATGCTGGTTTTGGTTCCCGGTATCCGCAAGCTCTTTCATATCCCGGACGGCGCGAGCCTGCTTGCGGCCATCATCGTGCTTGCCATCATGATCCTGCCGTCCATCATCAAGGTTTCCGTCACCGCGCTCGAGGCTGTGCCCAAAGAGTATGAGGACGCGTCCTTGGCGCTCGGGGCAACGCCGGTCGAAACGTATCTGCGCGTCTCGGTCCCGGCAGCCAGAAGCGGCATTGCGGCGGCGGTCGTTCTCGGCGTGGGCAGAGCCATCGGTGAGGCCATGGCCGTCATGATGGTCTCGGGCAACGCACCGAACCTTCCCACATCGATTTTTGAAAGCGTACGCTTTTTGACCACCGCCGTTGCAAGCGAAATGTCCTACTCCTCGGGTCTTCAGCAGCAGGCGCTGTTCTCCATCGCGCTGGTGCTGTTCCTGTTCATTCTGCTGATCAACGCGACGCTCAACTTCTTCTTAAAGCGCGGCAAGGAGGCATAAGATGAAAAACAAAACGCTCTCTTCCTCCCGAAAAACCTATGTCGGCTGCATGAAGGCGCTCATGTACCTCTGTGCGGGACTGACGGGCGCGCTGGTTTTGTTTCTGGTCGGCTACGTGCTCGTAAAGGGCCTTCCCAATATCACGTGGGGGCTTCTGTCCACGTCGCCGAGCTATCTGACGGAGCGCATCGGCATTCTGCCGGACCTCATGAATACCATTTATATTGTGCTGGCGACGATTGTGATCGTGCTTCCGCTCGGCGTTGGCGCGGCCATTTATCTCACGGAGTACGCAAAAAACAAAAAGCTCGTCGCCATCATCGAATACGCCGCCGAAACCCTCTCCGGCATTCCCTCAATCATCTACGGCCTTGCCGGTATGCTGATCTTCTGCGAGGTGCTCGGCATGGGAACGTCTCTTCTCGCGGGCGCTCTGACGCTTGCCGTCATGAACCTGCCGACGATTCTGCGCACGACGCAGGAGAGCCTCAAGACCGTTCCCCAGAGCTACCGCGAAGGTGCGTTCGGACTTGGCGCCGGCAAGTGGCGCGTGGTGCGCACGGTCGTGCTTCCCGGCTGCATCGACGGCGTGATCACAGGCTGCATTCTGAGCGTCGGCCGCATTTTAGGAGAATCCGCCGCACTTTTGTTTACCGCCGGCTTTGCCCACGCGCTGCACGGAATTTTTGACGGCTTGTCGAGCCCCGGCGCAACGCTCACCGTCGCCCTCTATGTCTACGCAAAAGAAGAGGGCGAGTTCGAGGTAGCCTTCGCCATTGCGGCGATCCTGATGCTCCTGACGCTCGCCATCAACTTGGCTGCCGAGCTCGTCTCCCAGCATTTCCAGAAGAAAAAGGCGCTGTAACGTGCCATAAATTTAGAAACATCCTCCGCCGCTCTTGCTATGGCGGCAGATTTTTGACATAATAGGAGAAAGGAACGAAATATGCCAGCTATCTTATCTGCGCATGACCTGAACCTCTGGTACGGCGCGCATCAGGCGCTGCACAACATCAGCATCGACATCCCCGAAAAAAGCATCACCGCGCTCATTGGCCCCTCCGGCTGCGGCAAGTCTACGTTTTTAAAGACGCTCAACCGGATGAACGACCTCGTGGGCGGCGTGAAAATCACGGGCGAGGTCACCTACGATGGTGAAAACATCTACGATCCTTCCGTGGACGTGAACGAACTCCGCAAGCGCATCGGCATGGTCTTCCAGAAGCCGAACCCCTTCCCCATGAGCATCTACGACAACATCGCCTACGGTCCGAGAACGCACGGCATCCGCAACAAAGCAAAGCTCGATGACATCGTGGAAAAATCCCTGCGCGGCGCGGCCATCTGGGACGAGGTCAAAGACCGGCTCAAGAAAAACGCGCTCGGCCTCTCCGGCGGCCAGCAGCAAAGGCTCTGTATCGCGCGGGCGCTTGCCGTCGAGCCGAAGGTGCTTCTGATGGACGAGCCGACAAGTGCGCTCGACCCCATCTCCACCTCCAAGATTGAAGACCTGGCCACGCAGCTGCGCGAGCAGTACACGATCGTCATCGTGACCCACAACATGCAGCAGGCCGTCCGTATTTCGGACTGCACGGCGTTTTTCCTGCTCGGCGAGCTCGTGGAATACGGCCAGACGGAGAAAATGTTCTCCCAGCCGCAGGACAAGCGCACCGAGGATTACATCACAGGGAGGTTTGGATGATGAGAAACCGGTTTGATGAACAGCTGAACGTACTCAACAGTGAAATGATCCGCATGGGCGCTCTATGCGAGGAGGTCATCGCGCTGGCCGCCAAGGCGCTTGGAGACGGCGACGCGTCGCTCGCGAAAAAGGTTGCGCCGCTTGACGCGGAGATCGACGAAAAGGAGCGCTCGATTGAAACGCTCTGCCTGCGGCTTTTACTTCAGCAGCAGCCCGTCGCGCGCGACCTGCGCCAGATCTCGGCGGCTCTGAAAATGGTCACGGACATGGAGCGCATCGGCGATCAGGCCGAGGACATCGCGGAGATCGTTCTGTTTTTGAACGGCCGGCAGAGCGAGCACGACGGCCTGCTCCAGCAGATGGCGCGCGCGGCCATCACGATGGTCACAAACAGCGTCGACGCGTTTGTGAAGCGTGATCTTCGCCTTGCCGAATGGGTCGAGCGCGCGGATGATACCGTCGACCGCTACTTTGACGAGGTCAAGCAGTCTCTCATTGAGAAAATTTCCAAGCATCCGGAGGACGGGGCGTATTTCCTTGACTGTCTGATGATCGCCAAATACTTTGAACGCATCGCCGACCACGCGGTGAACATCGCCCAGTGGGTGGTCTTCTCGGTGACCGGCGTACACAAGGAGGGAGAAACATGATCTGGTGTGTGGAAGACGACGCCAGCATCCGCGACATTGAGGTCTACGCCCTGCAATCGACCGGCTTTGAAGCCAAGGGCTTTGAGGACGGGCAGGCATTCTGGAACGCCTTGCAGGCAGAAACGCCCGAGCTCGTCGTGCTCGACGTGATGCTCCCGGGACTCGACGGCATCGAGCTTCTGCGCCGGATGAAGTCCGCCCCTGCTCTTTCCAGCATCCCCGTCGTCATGGCGACGGCCAAGGGCGCGGAATACGATAAAATTCAGGGCTTAGACTTGGGCGCGGACTACTATCTCACAAAGCCCTTCGGGGTCATGGAGCTTGTCTCCTGTGTGAAGGCGGTCCTTCGCCGCTGCCAGATGCAAGCACCTGCGCATCTTTTGCAGAGCGGTGGCATTTCGGTCGACCTCGACGCGCACACCGTCACGGCAAATGGGCAGCGCGTGGAGCTGACCTTCAAGGAATTTGAGCTGCTGCGCCTGTTTTTGCAGCATCCCGGCATGGCCTTCACGCGCGACCAGCTCATGGAAAAGGTCTGGGGCACGGATTACTACGGCGAAACGCGCACCATTGACATGCACATCCGGACGCTGCGGCAAAAGCTTGGCCCCTGCGGCGAGCACATTGCCACCGTACGCGGTGTGGGCTATCGATGGGAGGGCTCGAAATGACAAAGAAAATCTTCCGCTCGACGCTGCTTGTCGCCGTGTGCGCGCTGCTGGCAAGTCTCGTGCTGATCATGGGCTGCCTGTACGATTACTTTGCAGGTCTCCAGTCCCAAGCGCTGCGCGATGAACTGACCTTGGCTGCCTCCGGCGTGTCGCAAGGCGGCGAAAACTATCTCGATACCATCGACTCGAACCGCTACCGCCTGACGTGGATCGCGCCGGACGGCACGGTGCTCTACGATACGCAGGCAGACGCAAGCACGATGGAGAACCATGCCGCGCGCGAGGAAGTACAGCAGGCGCTCACCACCGGCGAGGGCGAAAGCAGCCGGTATTCGCAGACGCTTCTTGAAAAGACGATCTACGTCGCAAAGCGCATGGACGACGGGAGCGTGCTTCGCATCTGCGTTTCGCAGCAGACGCTCGCGGTGCTGCTGCTTGGCATGGTCCAGCCGGTGCTGGTCATTTTGATCGCCGCCGTGATTTTCAGCGCGCTTCTGGCGAAACGGCTCTCCCGCCGCATTGTCGAGCCGCTCAACGCCATCGATCTCGATCACCCGCTCGAGGCGAAGGCCTACGATGAGATTGCCCCGCTGCTCAGCCGGATTAACCGCCAGCATGAGCAAATCGACGATCAGCTGCGAGACTTACAGCGCAAGACCGACGAGTTTACCCACATCACGCAGAGCATGCCCGAGGGCCTTGTGCTGCTTGACAACAAAAACGTCATTCTGAGCATCAACCCTTCGGCAAGTAAGCTTTTCAGCGCGCAAGCAGGCTGCGTCGGGCAGAATTTCCTGACGCTCGACCGGAGCACTGATGTTTCGCAGGCCATCGACCGCGCGCGCGAAACGGGTCACAGCGAGACCCGCGTCGAGCTCTCCGGGCGCATCTATCAGTTCGACATCAGCCGCATCGAATCCGCGGGCGAAAAAATCGGAGCCGTTCTTCTTTGCTTCGACATTACCGAGCGCGAGACCGCCGAGCAGGCGCGCCGCGAATTTACCGCAAACGTGTCGCACGAGCTCAAAACGCCGCTGCAGGGCATCATCGGAAGTGCAGAGCTCATTGAAAACGGCATGGTCAAGCCCGAGGATATGCCGCGCTTCATCGGCCACATCCGCACCGAGGCCCAGCGTTTGGTTGCACTGATCGCCGACATCATCCGCCTGTCGCAGCTAGACGAGGGCGTGGAGATGCCGAAGGAAAATGTGGAGCTGTTGTCGCTTGCGGGCGAGGTCGCCGAGGATCTTCGCGCGGCGGCAGACAAGGCCTCCGTCACCATCACGACCGACGGCCAGAGCAGCGTCGTCTTCGGCGTACGTAGACTCCTGTACGAGATGCTCTACAATCTCTGCGACAATGCCATCAAATATAACCGTCCCGGCGGCAGCGTCCGCATTCACGTTGAAAACCGCGAGCAGGAAGCCGCCATCTCGGTCCTCGATACCGGCATCGGCATTGCGCCCGAGCACCAGAGCCGGATCTTTGAGCGCTTCTACCGCGTCGACAAGAGCCACTCCAAGGCCTCCGGCGGCACGGGTCTCGGCCTGTCCATCGTCAAGCACGCGGCCATGTACCACGGCGGCAAGGTTGCCCTCGAGAGTGAACCCGGCCGCGGCACCGAGATCCGCGTCACGCTTCCCAAGGAGCGCTGAGCCCCTTCAAATCAAATCCCGCGAGCTGTAAAATTTGCAGTTCGCGGTTTTTTGCGATTTTACATAGATTTTACGATTTTACGCTTCCCTGTTTTACAAATCTCTGGTATCATGCAAACTGTAAAGAGAAAGAAAAACAAATCGAAAACAAAATTTGAAGGAGGAATGATATGGATAACATGAATTTAGAAAACAAGGAAGAATTACAGCAGAAGCTCGAAACGCTGCGCGCGAAGGACGGCTTCATCTGCGACATGGACGGCGTGATCTATCACGGGAACCGGCTGCTGCCGGGCGTCAAGGAATTTGTCGACTGGCTCTATCGGGAGAACAAGCACTTCTTGTTCCTGACGAACTCGTCGGAGCGCTCGCCGAAGGAATTGCAGCAGAAGCTGGGCCGCATGGGTCTGGATGTGGACGAGAGCCACTTCTACACAAGCGCATTGGCAACAGCACGGTTCATCAGCTCGCAGGCGCCCGGATGCAGCGCGTATGTCATTGGCGGCGCGGGGCTTATCATGGCGCTTCACGACGAGGGCATCACAATGAACGACGTTGACCCCGACTATGTCATCATCGGCGAGGGAAACTCCTATAACTACGAGAACATTCTCAAGGCCGTGCGGCTGGTGCTCAAGGGCGCGAAGCTCATCGGCACGAACAGCGACCTCACCGGGCCTGCCGAAGACGGCATTATTCCGGCCTGCCGGGCGATGATTGCGCCGATCGAGATGGCAACCGGACAGACGGCCTACTTTGTGGGTAAGCCCAATCCTCTCATGATGCGTACGGGTCTTCGGATCCTCGGCGTTCACTCGGAGGACGCAGTCATGATCGGCGACCGAATGGATACCGACATGGTAGCAGGCATTGAAACGGGCCTTTACACAACGCTGGTTCTCTCTGGCGTAACTGACCGGGCAGACATCAAGAAGTTCCCGTACCGCCCGCAGCTGGTGTTAAACGGCGTCGGCGATATCCCGCCCGCGGCAAAGTAATCCCACCAAAACACAGAACCCAAACACAGAAAAAAGCCTGAGGCATACGGCCTGCAGGCGTGTTTTTGCATATTCCGGCGACTTTTCCCCGGGATTATTTTGTTGAATTCTCCGAAATTCCACACAATACAAACCTTTCCTTCCTGGAAAACTTGCCATGCTGCCAGCCGCGTATTATAATTGTGAGGAGATATTATGCTTTGCCCGCGCGCGTTTGCCGCACCGGGCGAATGGAGGTATTACGATGGAACAGCTCTATCACTTTTCCGCGCCCGGCCGCACCGAGATCAGCGGCAACCATACCGACCATCAGCACGGCTGCGTTCTGGCCGCCGCGGTCGATATGCAGACGGACGCTGAGGTTCGCCTCAACGGTACACACCTGATTTTAATCGACTCTGAGGGCTTCGCGCCGGTCACGGTTGACCTCGACGATCTGTCCGTCCACGAAACCGAGAAGAACACCACAGCCTCGCTCGTGCGCGGCGTTGCGGCGGCATTTCAGGCGCGCGGCTGCAAGCTTCAGGGCTTCGACGCGAAAATTTCGTCCACCGTGCTCCCCGGCTCCGGTTTATCGAGCTCGGCGGCCTTTGAGGTCCTCATCGGCAGAATTTTAAACGGTCTGTTCTTTGAGAACAAGCTCTCGGCCATCGAGATTGCACAGATCGGTCAGTACGCCGAGAACGTCTATTTTGGAAAGCCCTCGGGCCTCATGGACCAGATGGCGTCTTCTGTCGGCGGGCTCGTGTTCATCGACTTTGCGGACCCCAAAAAGCCCGTCGTCGAAAAGGTCGACTTTGACTTTGCCCACTGCGGCCATACGCTCTGCATCATCGACTCCCACGCAAGCCACGCGGACCTCACCGACGAGTACGCGGCCATCCCGGTGGAGATGAAAAAGGTCGCGGCCTTCTTCGGAAAGGAAGTCCTCAACGATGTGGACGAGAGCGCGTTCTACGCTTCCCTTCCTGCCCTTCGCGCAAGCTGCGGTGACCGCGCCGTTCTGCGCGCGATGCACTATTTTGAAGAGAATCAGCGCGTCCGGCTCCAGGTGCGCGCGCTGCGAAACGACAATTTTGGAGCGTTTTTGACCTACGTCAACGACTCCGGCCGCTCGTCGTGGCTCAAGCTCCAGAACGTCACGCCGCTGGGTGCGGCCGAACATCAGGACATGGCCTTTACGCTCGCGCTGTGCAAGAATCTTTTAAACGGCGAGGGCGCGGTCCGCGTCCATGGCGGCGGCTTTGCCGGCACGGCGCTTGCCTTCGTCCCCAACGACCGCTTCGAGCGCTTCAAAGAGGGCGTCGAGCAGGTACTCGGCGAGGGCTCCTGCCATCCGCTTAAAATCAAGGAATAAATTCTGTATCAAAAAACGAACTGCGTTCCGATTTTGGAACGCAGTTCGTTTTTACTTTGTTGGAGAGATTTCGCAAATTTTCGTTCGGACACGTTACGGAATTTCTGAAATCTTTTCGATTTTGCGTAGGGGTCGATGCCCACATCGACCCGGCGGTATAACCCGTTTTTACGGAAATCTCCGGCGAATTCGTTCGTGCCCTCGGGGCGATGTGGGCATCGCCCCCTACGCATATCTGGTAACACCTCAGAAGAAAAACTTCCGGTGCAAAGACTTCCGAAGGGGCTTACAGATGGCGATGACCAGCAGCATGCCGCCCAGGATCACGCCGGCTGCCAGCGGGTAGATCGACCACAAAAGCGCCTTATGGATACCGAACGTCACGTTGATCAAAAACTCAATAAGCACCGCAAGGCCGCCCGCAAGGATCAGCGCGCCGCCGAAAATATACAGATACCCCCCGCGGACATAGCGCACCAGCGCCACGACCGCCGTCAGAAGAAGGCCGATGGCCGCCGTGACCGGGAACGCAAACGACAAGAACCAGCCGCCCTTCACTGCCAGATCGATATACAGAAGATACAGCCCGATGGCCGCGAAGTCGACCGGCACAAAAATCACCGGATTTGGCCGCTTGAACCACATCGGCAGCACGATCAGCACATACAAAAGCCCGATCGCCCCCGCCGCAAAGCCAGACCAGACAATCCCGCCGTTGATGCGCCAGTCGCACAGCAGGCAGATGACCGCCGGCAAAAGCGCCAGCATCGTCATCACGAACAAAATCCCCGAGCGATTCACATCCTCCGGCTTCACATGATGATCGGGCGGATAGGGCGCGTCCGCCTGCGGTCTTGAAAGATCGGGGTGGAACACCCGCGTCCCGCACAGCGGGCAGACCGTCTCGCTGTCTGCGAGCTCCACGCCGCAATTGACACAATACATAATCCCGTTTCCTTTCTATCTTGCTTGCGCCGCGTTACCGGGCGTTGCTCTCGACCGTCACATGCAGGCCGAGGCTGTGGAGCACGCGGTAAAAATGCAGCTCCAGCTCCGGCTCTTTGATGTTGCGCACGCAGCTGACATATACCGTATCCCCCCAGGTCGCAACGCCGCAGTTGTGCGGCGCGTTGGCCTGCGGACCGATGACAAAGTCAAAGCGCTCAATATACGGGCGCATAACTTCCGGCACCTGCACCACGCCAAGGTTTGACAGGCACAGGCACGCCTTGCACTCGCCCACCGCGTTGAAGGCCGCCTTCATGGCGATGTTCTTGACGAACAGCGGCATTACGCGCAGCACGGGCGATTTTTCGCTTGCCACATTCGTCGCGATTTTCGCGCGCATCGTCTTCGCGTCGTTGCCAAGTCCCATCGTGTGGTGTACGAGCTGACAAATCTCGTCAAACGTATAAGCGCCGAGGCGCGGGTCAATTTCCGTGTTCACGTAGGACGCGAAGTTTCGCAGCGTGTGGCTCGGAAACAGTCCCCGCAGGTTGACCGGAACCGTCACCTTCACGGGCTTTCTGCGGCTTCGAACGGGAACCTTTTCCGCTTGCAAGTGATCGATTGCCTGCATCATCGCCGCGCACAGAAGCTCCGTCACCGTGACCCCGTGCTCCTTCGCGCAGGCCTTGACCTCCGGGACGCGGAGCATCATCGTGACAAGATTCACATACCCGTCGGGCTCCGGCGTGCCGCTCAGGTGCCAGGCGGTCGCCTCCTTGCGGCTGGCCTTCACGTCGCCTGCGTAGCGAAGGAAGCTGTCTTCCAGCTCCTCCTCGTCGGGCTCCTCAAGCCTTCCGAGAACGCCGTGCTCCGCCGGAACGTTGAGCCCATATTTTTCGCTTAAATATTCGGCCAGCAGTGTCTTTAAAAAGATGAGTCCGCCCGTGCCGTCGGTGACGGCGTGGAAAAACTCGACGGCCATCCGGTTCTTGTACACCAGCACGCGGAACGCGCATTTTCTGACGCTGTCAAACGGCACATGCTGAAGCGGACAGCTCTTTTCCTCCTGAATCTCCGGTGCCTTCGGGATCTGCTCTAAATAATACCAGAACGCGCCCCGGCGCAGACGGACCGCAATGGATGGGAACCTGCGCACCGTCACGTCGAGCGCCGCGCGCAGGGTCGGTAAGTCGATGGGCTCGGTGAGCGTCGCCGAGAGCCTAAAATAATTGGTCCATGTGCGCCGCTTGGCCGCCGGGTAGATTTTCGCCGCGTTGTCGAGCTTCATCCAGCGAAGGCTCTTGGCGGGAGAAAGCGTTTTGTCTAAAAAGTGATTGATGGATCCGAAATCGTCCTGCATGTTTTCCGCCAGGCAGTAGAGCACGTACGCGTGCCAGCGCTCGGGCGCGATGTGGAGCCTACTTTTGCAGCCCGCGTCCAGCAGCTTCTGGTGAAGCCGCTGCGCGTCGTCCAGAAGAATTTCATCCCCGCCCGCGAAAAGAAGCGACGGCGGCAGGTCCTTGAGGTCGCCAAAAAGCGGCGAGCAGAGCGGATTTTTGGGGTTCTGCGTGTAGCAGGCCGAATAAAAGTCCAGAAGCTCCTTGGAAAGCGACGGGTCGTTGTCGCGATTCTCGTCGAACGTCGCGCCCGACTGCGTCAGATCCGTCCACGGCGAAATGGCGATGATCCCGCACGGGAGCGGCAGCTTCAGCTGCTTGAGCCTTAAGCACAGCGCGTAGCAAAGTCCCCCGCCCGCCGATTCGCCGCAAAGCAGGATCTGGTTCGGGCCATAGCCCTTCGAGAGCAGATACTGATAGCTTACCACCGCGTCGTCCAGCGCCGCCGGGAACGGGTCTTCCGGCGCCAATCGGTAGGCTGCGCAGAACACGCGCACGCCGCACTCATCCGCCAGCGTCGCGGCAAAGCCCTTGGCATACTCCAGATTGCCGCACGTGTAGCCGCCGCCATGCAGATACAGCACAACGCCCGTGCGCCGCTTATCCTTCGGCGTGAGCCATGCGCCCTGAAAGCCGCCGAAATCATGCTCGCGGACATAGACCTCCCGCTTGTGAATAGCCGTCATCAGCTCGCCGAGCTTGTCCTGCCCCTTGCGGGTGACATCTAAAGAGCAATTGGCCACGAAGGGCTTGAAGAAATTCAGCTGGGCGCGAACCAGTTTTGCGTGCAGCTCCATGAAAAAACGTTCCTTTCCGCAGTTCGCCGGTCCTCCGGCGTTGAACCTATATTATAGCATTCCCGGCACCACTTGACAAGACGGTTGAATTCTCCGACTCACGCGTAGGGGGCGATACCTACATCGCCCCAGCGGTACATAACGTTTTTTACGGAAATCCCCGGCGAATTCGATGGTTCCCAATGGGTCGATGTGGGCATCGACCCCTACGGCAAATCTGTCAGGCTTCCTGAAATTCGGGATTCCGGCACAACGCGAAGGGCAGGAAACGACGTTTCCTGCCCACGGTAGCTTTTGTGATTTTATCGGTACAATGCGCGGCGCGCCCGTCAGTTCTTTTTGGACCACGTGCTCGGCAGCAGCAGAACGAGCATCGGATAAATCTCGAGCCGCCCGAAGAGCATGTCGAGACACAGAACGGCCTTTGCCAGCGGACTGAACATCGCAAAGTTCCCCGCAGGGCAAACGAGGCCGAGGCCCGGGCCGATGTTATTGAACGTTGCGAGAACGGCCGTCACCGTCGTCGAGCCGTCGAAGCCGTCGAGCGAGACCAGAAGCACGGACACCATGCAGATGAGCACATACAAGATGAGATATCCGCTCACCGCACGCACCGTATCCTGTCCCACGGGCTTGCCGTCGATGCGCATGACCTTGACCGTACGCGGGCGGATGAGTCTGCGCACCTCGACCTGCGCCGCGCGAACGAGAATCACCAGCCGCGAGACCTTGAGGCCGCCGCCTGTCGAGCCTGCCGACGCGCCTACGATCATGAGGAACACCAGAATCACGCGCGAAAACTCTGGCCAGAGGTCAAAGTTTTCCGTGCCGAAGCCGGTCGTCGTGATGACGGACGAGACGGAGAACGCCGCGTGATGGATGGCCGTATGGAAGTCCGGGTACATCGGCAGAATGTTCGCCGTGATCATCGCGATGGAGAAAAGAATAATGCCCACGTACCAGCGGAGCTCGGTATTCTTGAACGCGAGGTCAAACTTCTTTTGCAGCAGGAAGAAGTAGATCGAGAAGTTCACGCCGAACAGCGCCATAAAGACCGTTGTGACCGTCTGCAAATACGGGCTGTAGCTCGCGAACGAGTCTGCCTTGATGGAAAAGCCGCCCGTACCGGCCGTTGCAAACGCGTTGCAGAGCGAGTCAAAAAGCGGCATGCCGCCAGCCAGGTAAAATACCACCTGTACGAGCGTGAGCGCAAAGTAGATCGTATACAGGATTTTCGACGAGTCGACCATTCTCGGGACCATCTTGCCGACCGTTGGCCCCGGGCTCTCGGCGCGAAGCAAGTGAATGCCCTGCCCGCCTTCCATTTTGACGATGGCCAGCATGAATACCAGAATGCCCATGCCGCCCAGCCAGTGCGAAAAGCTCCGCCAGAGGAGCATGCAGCGGCTAAGCGCCTCCACATTCGGCAGGATGCTCGAGCCCGTCGTTGTAAAGCCGGAGATCATCTCGAACACCGCGTCCAGGTAAAACGGAATTTCGCCCGAGAGCGTAAACGGCAGCGCGCCAACTAAGGACAGCTCGATCCAGCCCAGCGCCACGGTGATGAGGCCTTCTTTTGCGTAGATTGTCTTTGTTCTCGGCCTTGATAGCTTCATGGCCGCAAAGCCGCAGATCGCCGCCGCCAGCGCCGTGTAGAAAAACCAGACGCCGGCCGGCTCCCGGTAGATGAGCGCCGTCGCAATGGGAAGCACCATGATGGCCGATTCAATAAGCAGAATCGCACCCTGAATGTAAAGAATCATCCGTTTGTTCATGGCTTACCCTCTGCGCTTTTCGAGAATGTCGTCGAGCTCGTTGAGTCCTGTGACGCTCGTCACAACGACGACCGTGTCGCCCGGCTCGATCGTATCCTGGCCGCTGGGGATGAGGATTTTCCCGGCACGGTTGATGCAGCCGATGAGAAGGTTCTGCCGGAGCCGGAGCGTTTGCAGCGGGATCCCGCAGACGGCAGAGCCTTCGGCCACACGGAACTCCAGGGCTTCCGCCTTGCCGCCGACGAGCTTATAGAGCGTCTCGACATTCGAGCCCAGCGAGTTCTGCATGGACCGGGCGTACCGGCAGATGACGTTCGATGTGCTGAACCGGGGGTTAAAGACGCTTCCCAAGTCCATCGTCTCGATGATCGACTGGAAGGAATAGCGGTTAATTTTCGTGATGACCTTGACCTTCGGGAAGGTTTTGCGCACGTAAAGCCCCATCAGGACGTTTTCTTCGTCAATGCCCGTCAGCGCGGCAAACGCGTCCGTCTGGGCAACGCCGCACTCGCGCAGGAAGCCTTCGTTTGTGCCGTCGCCATGCAGAATCTCGGCCTTTGGAAGAAGCGACGAGAGCTGCAAGCACCGCTCATAGTTGACCTCCGTGATTTTGACGCCCACGCCGAGGTCCGTCAACTGCTTGGCAAGATAATACGCGATGTGTCCGCCGCCGACGATCAGGACCGTCCGCACGCGCGACGAGGCGAGCTTGATCTGGTGGAAAAACGCCTGCGCGTCGCGGATGGACGCAACGAACGAGATGCGGTCGCCCGCCTCCAGCCGGAACGAGCCCGAGGGAATATAGACCTCTTGCTCCCCGCGCTCGACCGCGCAGATCAGAATCTTGGCCTTCACGAGGCTCGGAAGCTCCATGAGCGCCTTGCCCGCGATAAGGGAGTCCTGCGGGATCTGCACCTTTAAAAGTTCCACATGCCCGTTGGCAAACGTATCTGTTTTGATAGCCGACGGGATACGAAGCGTCCGAGCGATCTCTGTTGCGCACAGAAGCTCGGGGTTCACAGAAAGGCTCAGCCCCAGATCGTCCGAGATGAGCGAGAGCTCGCCGCTATACTCCGGGTTCCGGACGCGGGCGATTGTGTGCCGCGCGCCGATTTTCTTTGCGACGAGACAGCAAAGAAGGTTCAGCTCGTCCGACATCGTCACCGCGATGAGAAGGTCGGCAGAATCCACGCCCGCTTCCATCTGCGTAGCGTACGTCGCGCCGTTTCCCTCGACGCACAGAATATCCAAGTCCTCGCTCGTCTGCTGCAAGGGCTCGCCGCTGCGGTCAATGATCGTTATCTCATGCCCCTCACGCGAGAGCTGTTCGGCGAGCGTGCTTCCGATCTTGCCGTCGCCGACAATCACAATTTTCATAGCAAGACTCCTATTTTTCCTGTAATCTGATAGTATATCTTAACACGTTCCGCCCGGAAAAGCAATTGTACGCCCGTAAAGAAAAACCGCGTGCGCGATTGACAAACAAAACCGCCGTGTGGTAAAATTCAAAAAGATACGCGGCGATGGGAGAAGATCATATGGACGTTTGGATGCTGAACCGAAAGATCCTTCCAAACGATCTTCTGGATATTTTCTCCGCGCTCGGCAATCTGCAGGCGCAGTATGATTGGGTCATTACCGATCACAGTATGTGGTACGGAAAAAATTGTCCGGAAGCAGTTCGTAAACGCTGGCAGTGGACAGGGCTTTTGATGACCGGACGGGAGCTTACAGAGCACCTCCGCGCGGGATGTGTCTGGTTTCTGGATGGCGCGGTGCTGTCGGCGGTTCCGCTCGGGACGCGCGAGGAAGACGTGAACTTGTATGAACCCGTCTGGGAAGTGGATTTCCGCGCGCCGGACTACCGCTTCCAGACGCCCCTGACAAGGCTCGAGCTGATTCTATTTGACGGCTGGGCGTGGGTCATCGTCTGCAACGCTGCTTTTTCGAAGCTCGTGCAGAGCCGTCTTCCGCAGGCGCAGCCGCCAGACGCGTTTTGGAAGGCGCTTGGATAATTCCGGCCGCGCCCCCTGTGTGAATCCTTCAAAAGCAGGCTTGTCTGTTTTTATAATTGCGGATCAAGCGTTACGCTCCGCCTCGGTTTCCTCACCGAGTCAAAATCAGAGGACAATAAAATAGCGACAGGTATCCCTGCCGCTTATATCTGCGCCCGTGGTGGAATTGGCAGACACGATGGATTTCGGTGACGTCACCTTGGCGAAAGGTTTTTGTTATGTGTTGACGCGGGATTTATGTACCGTCGTTGACAAGCACTTGGAGGGAGACGCTTATGGCGCAAGCGGCATCAAAAGGAAACTGCTATCTTTGCGGGGAAACGATTTCCAAAACAGCATTTAAGAAGCATCTGCTGGAAAAGCACAATGATGCTGCCGGCGATGCGCAGGCGTGCAAGCTGCTGAAGGTGGAGGGCGCAGACGAAAAGGCGTATTGGCTGTATCTGGATATGCCGGTGAGCGCCACGCTAAAAACGCTCGATCGGTTTCTGCGGGATATCTGGCTGGAATGCTGTGGGCACGAAAGCGCATTTTTTGTGGGGAACTATGAGCAGCTCTCGAAAAACACCATGGTCGGGATGCTGCGCGATGGGCTCAAGCTCCATTATGAGTATGATTTCGGCTCTACAACGGAGCTGACGATCACGGTGGTGGGAACACTGCTGCGCCCGAAGCAGCGCAGATCTGTTCGTCTGCTCGGGAGAAATGAGCCGATCCGCTTCCTGTGCGGGAAATGCGGAAAGGAAGCCGATTGGATATGCTGCGAATGCGAATGGGAGGATCAGTATCCGTATTTCTGCGAAGACTGCATGGAAAGCCATCCGCACGATTCTGCGCTTCCAATCGTTAATTCTCCGCGCATGGGCGTGTGCGGCTATTGCGGAGAGGACGACGTCTATACCTTTGACCCGGCTCCGTTTTTGAAGTAAAAATCAGGCGACCGGCGGACGCTTAC
>ERZ791923.1613-NODE-1613-length-23679-cov-4.964909_pt1 | contig 23679 bp, 19 predicted proteins | sample MGYA00510133_ERZ791923 | MGnify/ENA primary metagenome ERZ791923 (study PRJEB30046, sample SAMN00792106) | human gut metagenome | study: EMG produced TPA metagenomics assembly of the A metagenome-wide association study of gut microbiota in type 2... | reverse complement strand
ATTTTGTTGATTACAGAGCATTCCCTTATCATAACTACCCTCTTCGGGGTTATAACTTTTCATATAAATATCTCCTTTAATATGTTTATATTATACCATATATTATAACTAAGTTAAATACTTTCTTTAGTATAATATTTATTTTTAGCATAGAAAAAGAGGGTTCATAAAGAACCCTCTCTTCCCAATAATTATTTTAAGGATTTATACTTGCTATCGAATTAATACCAACCTGCTTTTCTAACAAGAACTTTCTTATCCCAGTTATCATTTGCAGATACTTCTTCGTCATAGGCTTTTGTAATAGTTTCTGTATAAGCTTCTTTCCAATAACCATCTTCTACTGTCTTTGTGCCTGTCTGTACATATTCCTTCTCGTGATGATATGCACCTGCACCATTTGTCTTTAATTCCCAAGTAAGATGAGTTTTTCTCTGGTTAGCATCTGTCATTTTCATACCGCAGTTATTACATACATCGTATCCTACCCATTCATATACTGGTTCCTCGTGAGTACCTGTTACAATCCACTCTTTATCGTGATGTTTTGTCACTGCATCGTGGTGCTTATAGTACTTATATACCGCCTCGTGATATGTCTTACCTTCGTGGGGGTCTTTAGTCGCTGGCTGAACCTTTGAAGATTCGCTCGGCTTAGATGCTGGCTTCTGAGTTGGCTTCTGATCATTCTTTGAAGTATTTGTTTTTGAAGATGAATTGTCCTTCTTAGTATCAGCCTTTGAAGAAGTGTTGTCTTTCTTTGATGTATTTGACTTGGTATCTTCTTTCTTTTCGGTGTTACCCTTGTTGCTGTTATTGTTGTTAGATACTGTAGTTTTTACATCGTCAACCTTAACTGTAACTGTCTTACCGTCATTGGTTTTTACTTCTACTTTACCGTCTTTTACTTCGACTTTCTTACCATTCTTGTCTGTGATGTTGCCGTCTTTGTCAATTTTTAGACCGTTATCCTCAATAGCCTTGCTGACCTCAGATGATACAGTTGAAGTCTGTACGGTTGAAGATATTACTGACGGTTCTGTCGGTTCTTTCTCAGCGTTACAGCCTGCAAGAATGCTTATGCCGACTGCTGATATGCCTGCAAGTATTGTAGCACCGCAGACAACGGCAATTACCTTTGTTTTTACTGTCGCAGTTGCTGTTGCCTTTACGATAGATGAAACTGTTGACTTTGCACCTGTTGCAATGCCTTTTGTTGCAGAGGTTGCAAGTGTCTGTCCGTTCGGGAGCTTGATTGTAATGTTCGGTACTGCAAGGCTCTTTGCTTCTTCCTTGAAAATAGTTGTAAAGAAAGGTACAACAACAACACCGTGAAGCTTGTCACCGCTTTTGTTTTCGTAATCTTCAATTGCAGTTTTCATCTTTGCCCTTGAATAATTGAGCCTTGAAAGCACAGTACCCCTTGAACATTCAAAGACTTCTGCGATTTCATCAACAGTCATTTCATTAAAATAGTGCATAATCACTGTCTGATACTGAACATCGGACAGTACTTCCTGCATAATTGAAAGAATAATTTCTCTCTTCGCCTTGTCTGAAATGTATTCTTCGGGAATTGATATACGCTCGTCAACTATTGCCTGATTTTCAAAAATTTCATCGTCCAGTTGGATTTCACCCTTACCTTTCAAATAATTTTTGCACTTATTAACGGCAATTCTGTTAAGCCAACTTCTGATTTGTGATGATTTTTCCAAAGATTGGATTTTTAAAAAAGCCGTTATGTAAGTTTCCTGCATAATGTCCTGTGCGGTTGTTTCGTTCTTTAAAAAGCTGATACAAGTAAACCACACTTCACGCTCTGTAAGCTTGTAGAGCTTTTCAAATGATTTGTTATCTCCCTTTTTAATTTTCTCTACTAAGTGGGAAATGTTCATAAAATAACCTCCTCTCATTTCCTTTCATAATATAGACAATTTAAAACGGCTTTTGATTTTATAAAATCCGAAAAAATTTTAAAATTTTTCAAATTTTTTCAAAAAAGCAAATATTTTTCGCATAATTTCGCATAAAACAAAAAGTGCGTAGCTGAAGCTACGCACGAAAAATACATAGCTTTGATTGTTGCGACACAATATTTCACTTATAAGGTGTGAAAAGTAAAGCCTGTATTTTTACCGAAATAAAAATACACACTTAGGTGAACTTAAAATTAAATTTTTGTTTGACATTTTTATTTTAGCATACAATATGTGAAAATTCAATATTATTTTAAATTAACTTTTAAAATTTATGTAAAAGAATTTAACAATATCAATTCTGTACTATCATATTTCTGTTTATCAAACATCCCGTTTACAAGCAAAAGTATATCGTTGTATCATTGTTATTATACAGAATTAAATTTGCATAAAAAAATCAGGCAATCGTTATGACTGCCCGATTTGTTTTTGGAAAATTACAATTTTAATCCTATTTATGCACTGTTTTACACGCACTAACCGTAATCAGAGTGCCATGACTTTTTGAGAGATTTCTGCCGGAGATGACACTGTGCCGACGCACTTGTACTCTTCGGTTTCTTCCTTGGTTTTAAAGCCCCAGCCGTATAGCACGGCGAGGAAGTCCATACCTATTTCTTCCGCACCCTTTGCCTCGATTGTGCTGTCGCCGACAAGGATACTTTCTTCAACGGAAACTCCTGTCTGCTCACACGCCTGCAAAAGCAGATGACTCTTTGTGAGGTTTGTACCGACATCTGTTGCACATACTGCGTCGAAAACATCCGACGCCTCGTAGGTTTCAAGAATATCCGTTGTGAACATTCTGTGCTTTTGAGTTGCTATTGCAAGCTTAAAACCGCTTTTCTTGAGTTCACGAAGAGCGTCATAAATTCCGTCATAGACGGTGAACATCTCTTTTCCTTTCTGGGAATAAAGTTTACTGTAATTCTTTACGGCATATTCAATTTCGTCATCACTCATATTAAAGAGCGTTTTAAATCCGTATTCAAGCGGTGCGCCGATTACTCCGTAGAGTGCGCTGTGTTCAACAGGCTCATAGCCCATTGCAACTGCCGTTGTATTGAAGCAATATAAAATTCCGGGGGCTGTGTCGGCAAGAGTGCCGTCAAAGCCGAAAATAACTAATTTTTTCATAAAACCACCCAATCTGCAAATAAATAAATTCATAAACAATTTTCACAAAAGTCTTTGTCCTGCAAATATGGAAACACATCTCAAGGGGAATTATACCATTTTACGGAGATAAATACAATACTTATTTTTCCACAAGTATTAATTTGGGAATAAAAGTGCCGAAAAATATGCAATTATTGTTCTTTTGCAAGCATATGCCAATCGAAACAAGTCGAAAACCAGAGCTTTCAACTTACTTTATTTCTTGACAACATCGTGTGTGCGTTATAAAATTGAAGTACATTATATTGAAAGGTTATTTTATTATGACTTCTGCAAAGCATAAAAATCCGCCTGCCAAACCCAAAGAAAAATATTCGGTAAAGCAGGCGCTTACAAACTACTATCTGCTTATTATGTTCACGCTTTTTCCGTTGTTTTTCACGGACGCATATTTTAACATCAGGCACGACAAGTATTACTTTTTCATTATATTGACGGGTATTCTCGTTATTGCGGAATTTCTTATTATTATGACCGCAAGCGTTGATAAACCGCCGGAAGACTCAAAGCTTGAAAAGCCTAAACCAAAGCATTTGTATGAAGAGCTTTCGTTTATAGACTGGGCATTTATTGTATTTCTCGGGATAAATGTCATTTCAACGCTGTTGTCCGCAAATCCTTTGGACGCACTTCTGGGTACTCAGGGACGAAACAACGGTCTTGTGCTTATGGCATTTTACACCGCAGCATATTTTATGATTACAAGGTGCTTTAAATATTTTGAATACATATTCGTTGCGCTTGCGTTCGGTTCAATGATAGTTTATGCACTTGCGGTGCTTAACTCATTCTATATTGATCCTCTCGGGATGTTTACTCTTCTCACCGACCAACAGACTATTACCGATTTCACTTCAACAATCGGCAACAAAAATCTGCTTTCAAGCTACATCTGCATCGCTATGCCTGTTATGATTGCAATGTCGGTTATCACAGAGAAAACCTTGCTCAGAGTAATTTATCTTGTAGCAACAGGATTTGGCTTTGCGGCTCTTATGACTGCCGACAGCGATTCCGGCATTCTCGGCATGGCTGTATTTATGATTATTTACCTTGTATGGTTTTCAAACAGTCTTGTCAGACTAAAAAGATTTTTCCTTTCGGCAACTGTTATGCTGTTGTTTGCAAAGCTGCTCAGATTGTTCTCGCTCTGCTTTGACGACAAAAGCAAGGGCTTTGATAAGTTTCAGGAAATTTTTGTTTTCTCAGGCATCGGCTGGATATTGCTTGCAGCTTGTGCCGTTATTACAGGGATTTTGTATCTTATTGATTACAAAAAACCAAACATCACAATTTCAAAAGCCGTGCCGATTGCTCTTGCCGTTGTATTCGGATTTTGTGCTGTTGCCATGATAGGAATTATGGTTTATTTCAGCTGTATTGACACCAAAACCGACCTCGGCAGTTTTGAAAGAATTATCCGCTTTAACGATATATGGGGTACGCACAGAGGCTTTATGTGGATAAGGTCGATATGGATTTTCGGCGACGCTTCATTCATTGAAAAGCTGTTCGGCGTAGGTCCGGATATGTTCTACTCCGCATTCAGTCCGTACTTTAACGACCTTTCAAAATACGGTGACAGCTCAACAAATGCCGCTCATAACGAATATCTAAACTACCTTATCACAATCGGAATTACGGGACTGCTCTCCTATCTTGCCATTGTGTGCGGTACGATTAAGAACGCAGTTAAGTATGCAAAGGAAAATCCGATGCTGATTGTGTGCGTTTCGGCCGTTATCTGCTATGCTGTTCAGGCTGTTGTAAACCTTTATCAGCCGATTACAACTCCGCTGTTTTTCATCTTCATAGCTTTGTGCGAGGCTTTTGTAAGAAACGCCAAGGCTGAAAAATCTGCCGTATAAATATTATGACTGCATTTCAATTCGGATAAGAAGATTCTGCATTGACTCGTTGCGGTCACGGCGGTATCGTCCCAGCTCGTAGAGGCTGTCGGGATTTTTAGTAATTATATTGGGCTTTTCCGTACAGGTTAGTGTACACGAAAAGCCCATTTCTTTTATCAGCTTTTCGGTCAGGTCATTTTTTGCACCGAACGGATATACAAAGCAGGTTGGTTTTTTCCCTGTTGCATTTTCAAGCAAGCCTTGAGCTTTGACAACATCTTCCGTAAGAATAGATTTATATGCTTCGTCACTCTCCCCCGCTTTTGGCAAAACACCCTTTCGTGATTTCAAAGAATGCATATCGTACGAATGATTCTGAATTTCAACATAGCCCGAATCGGACATTTCTTTCATATCGTCAAAAGTTATATGCCCGTAGGTCACGGAAATATCCTTGGTTTCGGTGAATTTTTCGGACACTGAGGCAATCGGAGATATGACCGCCTTGCAGTTGTATTTTTCAAGCAAAGGGAGTGCATAATAATAATTATTATAATAGCCATCGTCAAAGGTCAGCATAATGCATTTTTCGGGCAATGATTTTTTGCCGTAAACATAATCGGTAAGGTCTTTTACAACAACGGTTGTGTAGCCGTTTTCGGCAAGATATTTTAAATCGTTTTCAAAAAGAGTCGGCGAAACGGTGTAGTCATTTTGCAGCTTTTCGTCCTTTAAAAGTGAGTGATACATTATTACGGGCAGTTTTACGCTGTCGGTATCAGCCGTTGTTTCTTTTGTTGCACCTGTCATTACCGATATTAAAATTACTGCAGACAGGAAAAATGCCGTAAAAATGATAATTTTTACTGTTTTGTTTGATTTCACTATATTTCCTCCCAATTCTTTGTGCAAGATTTTTTATCTATAATTCTTTATTGTAAATATAATCAAACATCTGCGTGATAGAATATAGGCAAAGTTAATACTGATTACTGATTTTGGTCAATCGGTACTGACTAATATTGCATAAGGATTTATGAATTATGGCAAAAAGAAATTTCAGCTCAAAACGCAATGCAATTTACAACGCTGTGTGCGGTACGGACACTCATCCGAGCGCACGCTGGGTTTATGATAAATTAAAGCCAGAAATTCCCGACCTTAGTCTTGGCACGGTTTACAGAAACATTGCTCTTTTTAAGGATGAAGGAAAGGTCAGCGTTATATGCAATGTAAACGGTGAGGAGCGTATTGACGGCAACACAGAGCCGCACCCCCACTTTGTCTGCAACAAATGCAATGCAGTTATTGATGTTGAAGACAATCAAAATGCTGATGACCTTGAGTCACAGCTTGCCGAAGAGGGATTTAAGGTAGAAAACAGATTTGTTATCTACTACGGCATATGTCCTAAATGTTCGGCAGAAGTACACTAATATTTATTACAAAGGAGAAGTAATTATGAAATGGTATTGCACAGTATGCGGTTATGTTTATGAAGGTCCCGAAGCTCCCGAGGCTTGCCCTGTTTGTAAGGCACCGAAGGAAAAATTTAAGCAGATGGACGAGGAGGCATCTTTCGCAACAGTTCACGAGGTTGGCGTTGCTCAGGGCGTAAGCGAAGATATTCTCAAGGATCTCAGAGCTAACTTTGAGGGAGAATGCAGCGAAGTCGGTATGTATCTTGCAATGGCAAGAGTTGCAGACAGAGAAGGCTATCCCGAGGTTTCTGCCGCATTTACAAAGTATGCTTTTGAAGAGGCTGAACACGCTGCCAAGTTTGCAGAGCTTTTGGGCGAAGTTCTTACAGACAGCACAAAGAAGAATCTTCAGATGCGTGTAGATGCAGAAACAGGTGCTTGCGAAGGTAAGTTTGACCTTGCAAAGCGTGCAAAGGCTCAGAACCTTGACGCTATTCATGACACGGTTCACGAGATGGCAAAGGATGAAGCAAGACACGGCGCAGGCTTTAGAGGTCTTCTTAACAGATACTTTAAGTAATCATTAAAACAATAAAAAATCAAAAAGTCAGCTTGATAATCGTATGACCAACAACTAACCGATTACACAACAGACTTTGAACAGGAGATTTGATAGTATGAAATATGTATGCGATGTTTGCGGATATGTTTACGATCCTGAAATCGGCGATCCCGACAACGGCGTTGATGCAGGCACAGCATGGGAAGATGTACCCGAGGATTGGGTATGCCCTCTCTGCGGTGTAGGCAAGGACGAATTTTCCGCAGAAGAATAATTAACAAATTGGCAATTTGGGAGCAGGCAATGCTTGCTCCCTTTTGCGTGTACGGGAGTAAATTATGAAAAAATTGATTTCGTGGAATGTAAACGGACTTCGTGCCTGTGTTACAAAGGGCTTTGAGAACTTTTTTAAAGATGTTGACGCAGATATTTTCTGTCTTCAGGAAACAAAGCTTCAAGAGGGACAGATTGACCTCTTGCTTGAAGGGTATCATCAATATTGGTGCTATGCCGACAAAAAAGGCTATTCGGGAACGGCTATGTTCACAAAGGAAGAGCCTTTGAATGTATGTTACGGGATCGGCATTGACGAACACGACCATGAAGGCAGAGTTATCACGGCAGAATTTGACAATTGCTTTGTTGTCACCTGCTACACTCCAAACTCGCAAAGTGAGCTGAAACGGCTTGATTACCGAATGAAATGGGAAGATGATTTCAAGGCATATCTGAAAAAACTTGAAGAAAAAAAGCCTGTTATTATGTGCGGTGATTTGAATGTTGCACACAATGAAATTGATTTGAAAAATCCGAAAACCAACCGTAAAAATGCAGGCTTTACCGATGAAGAGCGTTCAAAGATGACAGCGTTGCTCGATGACGGCTTTATCGACACCTACCGCTATTTCTATCCCGATACAGAGGGCGTGTATTCGTGGTGGTCATACAGATTCAAGGCTCGTGAAAAAAATGCGGGCTGGCGTATTGACTATTTTATCGTTTCAAAAGCTCTTGAAAGCAAGCTTGACGGCGCAAAAATCCATACCGAAATTTTAGGTTCTGACCATTGTCCCGTTGAACTGACGATTGACATTTAAAAAGCAAAATAAAACCCCGACACAGCATACACCGTGTCGGGATTTTTTGTATATTATGAAAAATTTTCAAGACCGACAATACAAATTCAAAAGTGCCAATTGACAAAACGGGAATTTCGTCTTGACAAATGATTTTTTTGCAAAGAAAATGCTCCGACGCTAAAAAGTATCGGAGCATATATGAGCTTTTTTATAATTAACTGACGGTAATTTTGTTTTGACCGCCTGTTATGTCGGAAAAATTGTTTTTTGCACTTTTAACGAATGCGAAGATTGTTTTCAAAAGCATATTTCTTGTTTTGCTGTCAAGACCTGCAAAGGATTTTAGGATTGTTCCCGTGTTTTTAAGCGGATTTTTCAGCATCTCATTAAAGGTTGCAGTTTCGGTCAGCGACAAAAGGGCAAAAACCTCTTTTGTGAACTCCTTTCTTTGAGCAATTGTCAGCGATTCAACAAATTCTTTCAGCGTGTGGTCAAAGAAAACGCTGAAATTTGTAGTGCTTTTCAGCCTGACAAGCCTGTTCTGCTCAATCTCCCACGAATAAATATCGTGTTGGAGAAAACCTTTTTGATTACTTTTTACAATAGTGTAGCTCTCCTCATGCTCAAACATCATACCGAAAATGCTCGACTGCGGAACAAAGGTGTAGATTCTGTCGTCGATTTCATAAAATCCGCTGTCCTTGATTTTGTCAAGAGAAAACCCCGGTCCGTCAAAATTGTAAATATAATCAATGTGATTTCTTGAATTTTCATCGGTAAAAGCACCGGCATAAACCGAAAGATTTCCGCCCTTTGAGTGACCGCCCAGAATGAATTTTCCGTTGAGCATACGGACTGCCTTTTCAAAATAATCAAGAGCTTTTTTCTGTGACGGCAACGGAAATGTGAAGAACATATTGAAGTCCTCCTGCCAGCCGACAAGAGAATTGTCCGTTCCTCTGTATGAAATAAAATAATTCTTTTTAAGAAATTCAAAAGTGATTGCGGAAAACTGCATACTTACATCGGACTCAACCTCGTTTACATACCCCGAAACAAGAATTTTGCCAAATCTCTTGCTCTCTGCCGTCGCTTTCAAAAGGTCGGCATCACCCTTCCACAATAGATTTTTCTCGTAATCATCGGTTGCAAACACACGCATTGCCGCCTGTTCAAGGGTAATTTCATCAAACAGGCAGGACGATACTGCACCGTCAAAAGGAAGATATGAAAGCCGTGAAAGCACAAGTGCGTCAAGCTCGTTAAAACCGTCCTGCTCAAATGTCAAATCGCCGCGCCAGCTTATGTAATCAAATATGTCAGCCATACAAATGCCTCCAATCTGTTTTCTCTCTGTAACTATTGTATCACTTTGTACTAATTATTTCAATACAATTTTGAAAATCGAAAAAGAAAAGGACAAACGAATTCGTTCATCCTTTAACAGTATATGAAGTTATCTGAATTTTGCGATTTCTTCAAGAAATTGTTTTCCGAATTTTTCAAGCTTTGTTCTGCCCACACCCGAAACTTCAAGCATTTCATCGGGTGTTTCGGGGCATTTTTTGCACATATCAATCAGCGTTGCATCGGTAAAAATAACATAGGCAGGAACACTCTTTTTGGATGCAATGCCTTTTCGCAAAGCCTTGAGCGCATCAAGTAAATCGGAATTAACAGGCACTTCGGGGCGGTGCGTTTTGACAACCTTTTCGGAGTTTTCAACTTTCTTCATCACAAGCCGTTCCCGTCCGAAAAGCACATCTCGGCTCTTTGGCAGAAGTTTTAGAACCTCGGTTTCATTGTCGGATGAAATATACTCCTTTTCGGCAAGAAAGTCAATTGTGCCGAAAATATGCCTTGCCGTAACCTCTTTCATTATTCCGTAGGTTGACTGATTGTTAAGCTCAGCTTTTAGAATTTTCTCGCTTTTACTGCCCTTTAACACATCACAAATCACGGTTTTGCCGTACCTTTGTCCTGTTCTTGCAATACACGACATAATTTTTTGAGCATCAATTGTGACATCAACAAGCTTGTGAACGGAAAGGCAGTTGGAGCATTTTCCGCAGTAAGCCTTTTTTTCACCGCCGAAATACCGCAGAATAAATCCACGCAGACAATCGTTTGTTGTGCTGTAAAAGGTCATATATTTTAAGCGTTCAAAATCACGCTCACGAATTTGCTCGTTTTCTTCAATTGTAAGCTCATCGTTGCCCTCGGAATTTTCAATCATAAAGCGATTTAGGCGAACATCCTTAGGACTGTAGAGCAAAATACAATCAGCCTCACTGCCGTCACGACCTGCCCGTCCTGCCTCTTGATAGTAGCTTTCAATGTTTTTCGGCATATTGTAATGGATTACATATGTAACATTTGACTTGTCAATTCCCATACCGAAAGCATTGGTTGCGACCATAATATTTTTTCGGTCAAAAACGAAATCCTCCTGATTTTTCCTGCGTTCGTACTCATCAAGACCTGCATGGTATCTTGCCGCCGAAAAGCCGTTATCGCAGAGCAATTCGCAGACAGATTCAACATTTTTTCGGGTTGCACAATAGACAATTCCCGACCTGTCGCCACGCTCCCGAATGAGGTCAATAAGCTTTTCGTCCTTTGACGATGACTTTATTACGCCAAAGAAAAGGTTGGGGCGGTCAAATCCCGTTGTAATTTCAAACGGATTTTCAAGCCTGAGAATTTTCTTTATATCTTCTTTTACATCATTTGTAGCCGTTGCGGTAAATGCTCCGACAATCGGACGATTTGCAAGGCTTTCAACAAATGAAATAATTTTGAGGTAACTCGGTCTGAAATCCTGTCCCCATTGTGAAACGCAATGAGCCTCGTCAACTGCAACCATTGAGATTTTTATCTTTTTACAGGTGTCGAGAAATCCGTCAGTCAACAGCCTTTCGGGTGCAACATAGATGATTTTGTATTTTCCGTGTTCAACATTTGAAAGCACTCGGAGAAATTGCGGATATGAAAGCGAGCTGTTTATATATGCCGCATGAACTCCCGACTGAACGAGTGAGCCGACCTGATCCTTCATAAGCGAAATCAGAGGTGACACAACAATTGTCACTCCGTCAAAAAGTAATGCGGGAATCTGATAGCACATAGACTTGCCCGCACCTGTGGGCATAATGCAAAGTGCATCTCTGCCGTCAAGCAAAGCGTCAACTATCTGTTCCTGTCCGTCTCTGAAAGAATCGTGTCCGAAGTAATCTTTTAACACGCTTAATTTATCACTCATCTTTTTGCCCTTATCTATCATTCTTTATGGGAATTATAATCATTGTACTCCCTTTCAATCCAAGCCATAAGCAGATTTACAATTTTCTGCTGTTCGACCTCGTTAAGCTGTTTGTCCTTTGCAACTCTGTACCACTTGTTAAGACACCCTCTGCAACAACAGGCACAGGCGTGCTGTGCGATAAAAACAGGGTGTCCCCTCATAGGTGTTTGCTTTCCGTCATTCGGAATATATTTTGGTGCAAGCCGTGTTCTGACAAAATCTTCTGCATGGGAACGGATTTTATTCATTTCCTTTTCATTAATATAGTCAATGTCCTTTTGCTTTAAATGAAACCGACTGCGAAAATCAGATTTTTTCAGTTTGTTTAGTGCCTCATCTATCGTTTGCATTGTTCATGCCTTCTTTTATTGTCATACCTTAATTATAAACAATTACTACGGTAATGGCAAGAAAAAATGCACTCATTTTCTGTTACAGAAAAAAACAACCCCACGATTATTTTACCGTGGGAGTTGTTTTCATAGGGTTGCTTTTCAATTATTTTTAGAGATTAAACATCTTTGCAATATTTTTCAGCAAGGGCAAAGAACGCTTTTTCGAGCGAATCCAAGGTTTGTTCCGTCATACTGACCGACATACTGTTTTTGTCGGAAAATATGATTTCAACGATTGTAACCGTGGCGTCATCGACTGTCAGTCCTTTGTTTTTTGGATTATATTTTTTCAGAATTTCCAATGCGTCTTCGGCGGTGTCACACAGCAGTCTCATATCCGTTTCGTCGATCAAAACATTTTCAAAAGCAATATAACCGCATTTGCAGATAGCGTCAAAAAGGAAATTTACACCTTCTTTTCGCACATAAAAAGAACAGCAGTAATCAAAATTTGAATGATTTTTTGAATAGCTCACGGATACAATTTCTTTTTTTACACGCGTTTTTCGTTTGGAAATATTATGAAATAACGGCCGTAAAGTCATATCGGTTATGTCATGGCAGCCCCGCAGAACGGACAGAATTTTGGCGGATTGCCGTCAGGCTTATATCCGCAAGCCGAGCAAACAATTGCCGCAGCATTTTGCGGAGTAAACGGCTGTGAAACTTGCTGATTTACTGTGTTGCTCTGCATAGGCATTCCGTTCTGCTGATAGCCCATATTGTTCTGCATGGGCATTCCGTTCTGCTGATAGCCCATATTGTTCTGCATGGGCATTCCGTTCTGCTGATAACCCATATTGTTCTGCATAGGCATTCCGCTTTGCTGATAACCCATATTGTTCTGCATGGGCATTCCGCCTTGCTGATAACCCATATTGTTCTGCATGGGCATTCCGTTCTGCTGATAGCCCATATTGTTCTGCATGGACATTCCGCTTTGCTGATAGCCCATATTGTTCTGCATACCGTTCCTTATTTGTTCACACAGTCTCATTAACTGCATTCCGTCATCAAACGCTCTCATAAGCTCATTCCTTACAGTACCGATTGACGAATCAACATACATTGATATATCGGTTATGAACGGATGATTTACGATGAATTTTGCTTTTAAAGAAGATATTCTTTGCGGTGATGACGATGTGTTTGTATCACGAACATACGGCTGAAGTGCAAGCGGAACATCAAGCATACCATTTTGCCCCGAAAATGAGTTTGTTGTATCAAACTGACTGCCAAAACCGCTGTTCCTGCCCTGACGGTTATCATAGCGGTCATACTCATCAGGAATTCCGTCACGGTCGGAATCCTGCAGAGTTGTATATCCAAGCTCAAGCCAAAAGTCCTGCAGCTGTGAAAAATCAAAAATTTCAGGATTGCTGTTTTTAAAATCTCTGCCTATTGTAAAATAGAATTTTCTGTTATTAAAATCTACAACAAGCTTTTCGTTTGTGCCGGCACTTGCCGACTGAACAAATGCCGAATATTTCTGTCTGTTCTGTTCACGCTGTTCAAGATGAGCTTTAACATCAGCTATTGTTCTGTTTTTCCAACCTGATGAAAGCGAACTGAGCTTGTGCTTACAGTCGCTGCAAAGATAACCGTCTGAAAGCTTTTGCCTTGTGAGGGCGTTTACCTTGTCACCGCAAAGGTCACAATATTTCTTTTCAAATAGTCCCATAAACTTTCTCCTTTACAAAAGATTCACGATTTTCTTCTGAATATTTGTAGCATCAATAATTGATATTGTGCCGTCACCGTTTGTGTCTGCAATTTTAAAAGTGTAATCGTCAAAGTCTTCAAGCCCGACAATGTGTTTTTGAACCAAGGTTGCGTCCACAACATTAATAACACCATCCATATTGACATCATACGGAACAGTAATTTTTACATCAAAACTAATATCGTCTTTATACAGATATATCTCATACACCCTTGCAATACACTGCGGTTTGCTTACAGTAATGACATGTTTGCCTGGGAATGTTTGAAAACCAAAATATAAGGGTTTTACATTACTGTGTTCCATATCATGTTCAAAGCTGTCCTTATAAACGCCGTCAAAAGTGTATCTATCCACCTTAACAGTAATAGTATCATCCGGTGAGCCGCCTGTTTTGAGGTTCATTATAATATTGGCCTTAACCTCTTGCGTCACTTTAACCGATTCACTGTAAATAACATCACCGTTTTTACCCGTAACAGCACATCTGAACTGAGTTTCATCAAAATCCGTATTCGTCTGATTCTCAAAGTATTTGATTTTGTACCCTTGAAGGAAAACTGGTTTAATGTAGATGAGTCGTCATCTATGTTTTTCCACATTCTTATTATACCGGTGGGTGTTCTTCTCTTTACTTTCATCTGCCACTGATAGCTTGCGGCATTTTTGGCAGCAACCCATATAATTTCTTCTTTGCCTTTCATAATCATAATTTCTGCCTCAGGGAACTGATGTGTAAATGATGGCGATTCATATGGAACATTGTAATATGCCCAAATATAATATTGACCTGTGGTTTCATCCTGAAGAATTGTCGCCTGACTGTCGCCATTGTACAAACCACATACTGCGTTCTTGGCAACCGCATATCCTCTGTTCATATTAAAGTATAGCTGACAACAATACATACCGCTGTCAAAAGTTTCTCCGCTGTCGAGCTTTCTGCTAATTTTGTTGTTTTCGTACTTATACCACTCAATATAATCAAAGCTGTAATAAGTGCTGTTTATCGGAGTTGCCGTTGTTGAGGGGATTTTTCCCTGTTCAGGTTTCTCCAAGCCTAAAAATCCAATTGTAGGAATTTCTGTCTTCTCAAAAAGTCCCGGAAAGTTACATTTTCCCGAATAAAAAGTACCGCTCTTTGAACCCGTTACTTTACATCTAAAGACAACATCTTTCCACCCTGAGCCGGGTCCTACAAGTTCTGCGTAGGTCTGAAATTTAAGATGGTCTGTAAAAACACCCGAAAATTTCGAGTCGGGTCTGTCGGTTTTATCGGAAAGGTTAACCCAGCTTAGGCTCGGATACTTTGCCTGCCATTGATAGGTAAAGGTTTCGTCTGTACTGCCGCCGTTTACTCCCACGATAATGTTAAGGACATCTCCTATGTAAACCTCGGTGTCGATATATTTGATATAAGCCTGAGCCGCCGCATTTGCGGTTATGGCTGTCATAGGAAGTGTTGTCAACAGCATGAGAAAGCATAAAACAACACTTGAAATACGCTTTGCTTTTTTCTTGATTTTCATAAAAATCCCTCCTTCATGCCCAAGGATCAACCGAAGCCGGAGTTCGTATGTCAGAGAGTGCAAGATTACGCCATAAGAACCATTGATTGCCCTTTCTGCGAAGCTCAATCGGACGAGGTGAGTCTGCTCCCGACGACTGAACCTGAACCTTTGCATAACCCTCGCTCTGATAGGTATATGCATACTCGGAAACAGTTATTTTGTACGGAACATTCGGTGTATAATCGTTCTTCACGGATGAACCCTCAAAATATGAGCGAGGAATATATCCCCTGCCCTTGATTCTGTCACGCAAAAACTGTATATCCATCCCGTTCATCGGCTGAGGTCCTTTTAATACATTAAGCATTTCTATTGTGTTTTCCGGACTTTCATCATATTCAAGCAACACAAGCATTGCAAATGCCGCTGTTGAAAGAGGTGACGAAAAGTCAAGCTCCGGCATTTTTTTGAGTTCATCTGCATTTTTCGGATAATCGGCAAATACAAATGTTTTGCTTTTGTGCATCGCATTGTTTACCGCCCCCGAAACGGCCTTTGAAACATTGTTTTTTACAGCCTGATTTGTCATATTTTTTAAGCTGTCAAATATACCCATAAACAGTACCTCCTTTTTAAAGTGCGTCAAGTGCGGCGGCAAGATAATCTGCCGTTACGGATGAATAAAAAAATGAGCTTATTTTTCCGAATTGTTTTGCCTGTTTAACCCTGTCGGCAAGGTCGGGATATGCCTGTTCGTCACAGAGCAGAGCCGTTTTACAGCTTGGCAAATATTCCTTTACTTTTCCACACAGCTCAAGCCGTTTCTCAATAGTTGAATCGGCAAGTCTTGTGACATCCATAAGCAAAACATCAACTCTTTCTGCAATGCACAAATCAAGAATTTTCCCGTCTTGATTCGGTGAAACATTCTCAATACAAAATCTTCCCTTCTTTACAAGGGCATTTTGAATAGCCTCACTGAGCAAATTATTCTGAACACTGAGCAAAATTTTCTTCAACGGGCATCACCCCTTTTCACCTATATCTTTCACTTATATTGTACAATTTTGCGATAGAATATGAATGTGCCAAACGGCATATTTCACAACATAAACAAAAAAGCACAGCTGCCCGATTGTTCGGACAGCTGTGACCTTGTGCTAAAAATATTTACGGTGGGTAATTAAAAAGGGGGGTAAATAATAAAATAATTATGCTTTGTTCTTAACAGCGCCTATAATGTAAAGTACAGGGATAGCAAGACCGCAGATAAGAGAGAATACATTGAACTGTGATCCGCCTATCATGCTGATAATTTCGCCTGCAATACACATAACCGCAACAACAACGCCCCATACAATACATGTATTTGCCTTGTGCGGAAGTTTTGCGTTGATAACGCCGATAATACCTGCAACAAACTCAGCAACCGCACTGATAAGTGCGAAAACGCCGCCGACATAAAGCATAGTCATATCGTATGTACCGTCGTTAAAAGCTGCAAGTGCGGCGATACCGAGAATGGCGATGATTGACACAATCAATGCAATAGCACCGAATACAATCATAAGGATTCCCGTTACTTTAAGAAAAGTTGAACCTTTTGCCTCCATAGTTTTTCCTCCTGTCATTAAATAATAAATTTTATGCACCTTTGTCTTTGATTATTAATCGGACAAAGATAGCGTTTTGCACAAAAGATATTCACCGTCTGAGCAGTTTATATCCTGTAATTGTATTATACTGTTTTAACAGCAAAAAAATATGTGCCAAACGGCACATATTCAGAAAAAAGTATTTATTTGTCGTTAATTCTATCGTCAAGGATTACAAGTCCCGCCTCTCTTGCCTTTACGGCAAGCTCTGTTCTTGACTTAAAGCCTGTTTTTTCAAGCATATACTGTATATAGTTCTTGACAGTACCCGGAGCAATGTAAAGTCTTTTGGCAATTTCCGTGTTTGTATCACCGCTTGTCAGTTCACGCAAAACCTCAAGCTCCCTTTCGGTAAAATCCGTACTCATTGCGTTGCCGAATTTAATTTTGGGAGTTGTGTCGGGAAACACACGCTCACCGTTCATTGTTCTGTCCATAAGTTCAATAATAGGTTCTGAACTTACCTCTTTGTACCAAAAGCTGTCAACCCCTGCATCCTTGGCACGCTTTAGATAGGAATATTCGGGCATTGATGTAACAATGATTATCTTAATTTTCGGGAACTTTGCTTTTATTCTTTCAGCCGCCTCAAGACCGTTTGCTCCCATTGAAGTGCATATATCCATTAAAATCAGGTCAACATCGGAATTTTCACAATGATAATCCGTCATATCGGCATTACTTATTGAGCCCGCAAGCGTATAGTTTTCGCTTTGGTTTACATACATTTCAAATAAAGTTCTCGGCATTGACTGATCTTCAACTATCAGCACTCTTGTCATACTGCAGCACCTCGCTTTTCGGTATTGTGATTTCAAGAACAAAAATTTCGGAAGTCGATATTTTCATGCTTCCGCCGATTTGCTCCGCCTTTTTTCTTACGGAAGAAAGTCCGCCGCCCTCATTGATTTTTTGAGGCGGTTTTCTGCCGTTATTTGCAAATTTAAAAATATATTTTTCACCGTCGTCAAGACTTTCAAGAATCATTTTATCTGCTTTTGCGTGTCTTGCGGCATTGTTAAGGCATTGCATTGTTGCAAAAGTCAGAACCCGTGCAACCGCATTGTTATCAGTCGGAATATTTCCGACTGTTTCAAGCGTTATTCCGACAAGCTTTGCGGCATTTTCAATATCCTTAGCAAAGTTTTCGTCTTTGCAATCATTCTCTGCGGTATTCAGAACAGAAATATTGTTTTTCCACATTTCAAGTAATTTACTGTTATTTTCAGACAGAGTGCCGTTTTCAAGATATCTTCTTGTCGTTATCAGCGTACTGCCGAGCCTGTCATGAATTATCTCTTTTGTGCGAAGAATTTCTTCTTCTCTTGTCAGATCATAGACCATTTCATTGTATTTTTTCAGATGAGCATTAACCTTTTTTAACTCGCCTATTTCATATTCCAAGGTTGATGTAAGCTTTGTAAACTCTGTTATATCGGTTGCCGCAAGCTGAAAATACGGTTTTGAAAAAATTTCCGTTTCCGACAACGAAAAGCTGAAAACCCTGCCGTCCTTTAATCTGACTGTAAATGCCCCGTCATTTTCGTATTGAGAAGCCTCTTTTATCTTCTCTCTGAATGGCATTGCAACATTAAGCGATTTACCCGTAAGTTCAAGGCATATGCTTTCCATAAGGTTATTTTTCAATACAACAAGTCCGTTTTCGTCAAAATAGCAAAGTCCTGTCGGCAAGCCGTCAAAGCTTTCTTTAATTGACATTGCGGTAATATCGGTATTCCTGCAATGATGAAGCCTTACCGTTATGTACACAGACATTACAGCACAATATACCGTTATGCCGACAGACAGAGCAAACGGCATTCTGCCAAAAAATTCAGCCATTTTATTAATTTGGTTATCATAATATATTTTACTCAAGACATGAGTGCTTACCAAAAACATTGTCAAAGAGATTACTGCAATTATAACCGCTGAAATCGGTTTCCACAACCTGATTTTATAAAGAAAAGATTGCGTTGCGTTGTATATTGCCGCACAGGCAACAACAAATTGCACACTCATCAATATAACACAAACAAACGAACGCATTTCAAGGATGGATGTCATATGTCATCACCTCCGCTTTGCATACGAACAAACACAAACAGCGTGTCAGCGTCATATTCCGTGGTGACATTTCCGCCGAGTTTTATAATATCGTCAAGTAAATCATCGGGAATTTTCATTTCATTTTTGCTGTCACAGTTGATTTTTAAATCAATAGATCTCTCATGGACTTTTAAATTAAACAGCAACGCATCTGTGCAGTTCATTATATGCCTTATAAAAATCCCGATGAATTTAAAAAGTGCAATCGTTTTTTCGGCTGAAATTTCTCCCGAAACATTACTGAAAAATGAACACGAAATTCCGTAAACAGAAATGTACTCGGCAAGTTCTCGGATACTGTTTTCAAGCTCAAAAGCATTCAGCATTTTTCTGCTTTTTGCCATAATGAGCAGATTGCTTATTCTCTTGATGTAGACATTAACAACACAGGCACCGGCATAATTAACCGAAATATCTCCCCTGTTGTTTTCAATATTTTTGAGTATATTTTCAAGGTCGCAAAGCTGAGGACGGATAAATTCGGTTATACTGTCATAGAGCTTGTTCTGTTCGGTTACTGCCGCTCTTCGTTTTTTCAGCTCTGCCTCTGATTTTAAGATTACATTGTATTCCGAAATCTGCTCTTTTACTTCCGAAAGTTCTCTGTTAATTCGGTTAATTGCCGATATATCTTCCGTCCAAACTGCCTTACCGCCTTTTATATTATGCTTTTTAAGAATTATATTTTCATCAATCACAACACTGTTACCGTTTTGCAGAACAACATCTTTTGAAACATTTGTTGCGTTTTTAGAGCGGTATTTCACATTGCCCTCATTGTCAAATATGAGAGTGTTAAGATTTGACGCATTGAAAAAATCGCCGTAACCCGTATTTGACGGCACAAGACCTATCTGAATAAGGCTTTCCCATAAAGCAATTGAGGCAAAACAGAACACCTCGGGAACATTGTAAATTCTAAGTCCCGAATATCCGTGATTCAGATTATTCCAGAGTGTGTAAATTATTGCGACAAGAATTATTACAATCGGAATCCACAGCTTTTTGCGTGTTGCGGAAATTCTGCATCGATTTATTGAAAGCACAATTGACGAAAGTACAAGTATAAAAATCCACACTGCAATTACATAGTAAACAGGACCGTAACTGTATTGTTTGTTCCAATTGTAAAAATCGGGTTCAAATACAAAAGCAAGCTGATGAAAATCGTTCGTCATAACAAGCAGCACAAGAACGGCGGCAGGTATAATCAAAAGATATTTTCGGTTATTTGTATTTTCAGGCTTACCGATATTCAGCATTGCAAAAAACATCATAAGCGGCAAAAACACCATTGCTATGTAATATGAATACCAAAGATACCGTCCGTATGTGTTGATGTCGGCAGGGCTGTTGTATTTTATGGCACGAAGAGCCATCCACAAGAGCATAAGCGCCGCAGATATCACAAGGCAGATTCGTATATTCTTCTGAACAATGCGATATGCAACAGACACACCCCAGCCTATAATAAGCCCGGAAAAGATAATAACATCAAAATTTTCAATATAATTATCCGCCGAGGAAGTAAGATGAGAAAAAATTCTCACCGCACCTCCAAACAGGAATATAACTATCCCAACAACAGTCAGAAGCTTTGTTTTGTCAACTTTGCGAACCATATGCCACCCGTCAGTTATTTCAAGTTTAATTTCAGCAACATAATTTTTTTCAAAACACCAATGTTGCACACTATTTTACTACATAATAACACAATAAAACGGATTATACAATTCATATTTACCGCAAATTTAAACGAAAAAGTAAATAGTTAATCCCCAAAGTAATTTCCACGGTGAAACTTACTTTGGAAATTAACGCACTGAAATCTTCCTTGTTTTGGACTGTAATCAATCGTGGTATTCTTAACAAACTTATTAAACTACAAAAGGCACATAACCGAAAGTGATAACGGTTATGTGCCATATTGTTTTTTGCAATGCTGTTTTTTCACAGTCCACGAGTAAAATTTGTACCCTAATTAGATTTACACTATTCTCAAACTGCGTGATAAGTGGTTTTGTTACTCTCTCCGTTTTACTACCTTATAGATTTACACTATTCTCAAACCGCCGTCCTCGGAGTGGGTTGCAAGCTCCGGTTTTACTACCTTATAGATTTACACTATTCTCAAACCCTGCGACGAAGCTTTTAGCAAGCCTGCGAGTTTTACTACCTTATAGATTTACACTATTCTCAAACGGCTTGTGTGATGAAATTCTTGATCCGGTTGTTTTACTACCTTATAGATTTACACTATTCTCAAACCTCAGCCGCTTTTGTCTATCGCATTTTTCGTTTTACTACCTTATAGATTTACACTATTCTCAAACAGCGGTGACACGCACTATCTGAAAGTATGGGTTTTACTACCTTATAGATTTACACTATTCTCAAACGGAAATTTATATAAACACATACTTGCCGAAGTTTTACTACCTTATAGATTTACACTATTCTCAAACCGGGTGATAATCACTTCAAAAATGTACACTGTTTTACTACCTTATAGATTTACACTATTCTCAAACAACAATCTTGAGTGTCTTTGCAAGGATTGGTTTTACTACCTTATAGATTTACACTATTCTCAAACTTAACGAGTATTATTACGATACGAACGAAGTTTTACTACCTTATAGATTTACACTATTCTCAAACCGCAATGGCTGCACGGCTCGGTGTTTTGGAGTTTTACTACCTTATAGATTTACACTATTCTCAAACGCAGCATTTACAGCAAAATAGTTACTGCCGGTTTTACTACCTTATAGATTTACACTATTCTCAAACGAAGAGGCTATGGAAGTATGGCTTGAAATAGTTTTACTACCTTATAGATTTACACTATTCTCAAACACGGGTGTGCTATACTTGCAGTATGGGATAGTTTTACTACCTTATAGATTTACACTATTCTCAAACAGTAAGCATTGGACTGATTGGAGTTCCTTGGTTTTACTACCTTATAGATTTACACTATTCTCAAACCACATTTGATGAATGATGCTCAACGAATGGTTTTACTACCTTATAGATTTACACTATTCTCAAACCCATAGACTACAGGACACAGAAAGGGAAAAGTTTTACTACCTTATAGATTTACACTATTCTCAAACATGGTGGTACACCAAAAGGGAATTGAATAAGTTTTACTACCTTATAGATTTACACTATTCTCAAACATCATAATTCAACCTCTCTTTTGCTATACAGTTTTACTACCTTATAGATTTACACTATTCTCAAACTCAGCTACACAATATTTTTATCAGAAATTAGTTTTACTACCTTATAGATTTACACTATTCTCAAACGTTTGTTGTTTCGTTATAGCCCGAAACAAGTTTTACTACCTTATAGATTTACACTATTCTCAAACGACGAAAGGCATACACACAATTGCAGAGTGTTTTACTACCTTATAGATTTACACTATTCTCAAACATATTGTCAATTCATTTGACGATATAGAGTGTTTTACTACCTTATAGATTTACACTATTCTCAAACAGCTTCTGATACATTTCTTTCAATCTGTTCGTTTTACTACCTTATAGATTTACACTATTCTCAAACATAACATACGCCTGTTAATGTGTCTACGGGTTTTACTACCTTATAGATTTACACTATTCTCAAACCTGAGCCGTTGACAAGCGTATGCTTATCTGTTTTACTACCTTATAGATTTACACTATTCTCAAACTACATTTGTGAACGCCGTCAAACGGGCTTGGTTTTACTACCTTATAGATTTACACTATTCTCAAACCACTCTTGTTAAAATCTACGATTTTCATTTGTTTTACTACCTTATAGATTTACACTATTCTCAAACAAGCATTGAATAACTATTGTCAATCAATCAGTTTTACTACCTTATAGATTTACACTATTCTCAAACGTTACTTGTTAAACTATACATATACTGCAAGTTTTACTACCTTATAGATTTACACTATTCTCAAACTTGATGGTGCAAATGTTCTATGACGAGGGGTTTTACTACCTTATAGATTTACACTATTCTCAAACTTCATATGTGTTCGGGTCGCATGTTGTCTGTTTTACTACCTTATAGATTTACACTATTCTCAAACTGTGCCCGTTAACTAATGTAAATTTATCCGGTTTTACTACCTTATAGATTTACACTATTCTCAAACACCGTCACAATTGTTGAGGGCGGCAATAAGGTTTTACTACCTTATAGATTTACACTATTCTCAAACTTAAATACTGATATTTTATATTGCCCGATTGTTTTACTACCTTATAGATTTACACTATTCTCAAACCAGTGCAAAGGACTTGCCGACAAAAATTGGGTTTTACTACCTTATAGATTTACACTATTCTCAAACCTCAACCTCTCAGAAGCCGTTAATTATTTGGTTTTACTACCTTATAGATTTACACTATTCTCAAACCTTGCAATGTTTCGCCCACTCCCGAAAATCGTTTTACTACCTTATAGATTTACACTATTCTCAAACCTCCTAATTTTTTTTGTTGCATATGCAACATGTTTTACTACCTTATAGATTTACACTATTCTCAAACCTTGTTTCGTAGCGTGTTTTTGATTTTCTCTGTTTTACTACCTTATAGATTTACACTATTCTCAAACCTTGTTTCGTAGCGTGTTTTTGATTTTCTCTGTTTTACTACCTTATAGATTTACACTATTCTCAAACTCTGTCAATCAAATCTTCAAGGCTGTTCAAGTTTTACTACCTTATAGATTTACACTATTCTCAAACGCTCACATAACACGGCTACACTCGCATTCAGTTTTACTACCTTATAGATTTACACTATTCTCAAACACAAGTGTTTTTATAGTAAAAACTTACTAAATTTCTGATTATCTTTTCATAAGTTGGTAAATGCCGATATA
>ERZ791923.1612-NODE-1612-length-23679-cov-6.919362_pt1 | contig 23679 bp, 19 predicted proteins | sample MGYA00510133_ERZ791923 | MGnify/ENA primary metagenome ERZ791923 (study PRJEB30046, sample SAMN00792106) | human gut metagenome | study: EMG produced TPA metagenomics assembly of the A metagenome-wide association study of gut microbiota in type 2... | reverse complement strand
ATATTTCGCACAATCCACGCTTTGCTCTTCTGATTACGATTCCCGCAAAGGAGATGAGCCTATGATAAACACCATACTTGTAGAAGATGATCTATACATCCAAAAGCACTTTGTCGATCGTCTTTCGGCAGACGGCGAGTTTCATCTTGTCGGCGTTTTCCGTGACGCCTTTGAAGCGGAAAAGCACTGCGACGCCACCGTAAAGCTCGTCCTTATGGATGTGCAGACGCAGCATAAACATTCCGGTCTTGCCGCCGCAAAGCGCATCAAAAAGGCTTTTCCGCAAATCAAGATCGTTGTGGCTACCTCGCTTGTCGATCCCGAAGTTTTGCAAAGAGCCAAAATGGGTGCTGCCGACAGCCTGTGGTATAAGGACCACGGAACAGAGGAGCTGATGAGCGTGGTAAAGCGCACTCTGGCAGGGGAAAAGGTATTCCCCGATACCGCTCCTGCCATTGAGATGGAGGGTACGATGTCCGATGTATTCTCGCCCCGGCAGTTAGACATCCTACGCCTTTATATAAAGGGCTTTACCTATCAGGAAATTGCCGATAAGCTGGGCATCTCCAAAAACGGCGTTCGCTGGAATCTGGACGATATGGTGGAAAAGAGCGGCTTTGAAAGCAGAGAAGCGCTGGTTGCAACCGCCATTGAAAACAAGCTCATGGTGATCACCTTAAAAGACGAATAAGCAAAACTGAACCCCTTGGCTGTACGGTCAAGGGGTTTTTCGCGCCCAAAAGGCAAAAATCTTTGAAAAAATCGAGATTTTTCTTCTGTTACTGGCACAAGTGCCAGTGACAAACGCCAAAAAATCAGTATAATAGATAGTGTAAGATTAGGATTGTGCTTTTAGAAGGTGGTGATGAATGATGAAAAAAATCGTTCTGGACATTCAAAGCGATATCCATGCGCACACCATGGAGCGAATGCTGATGCAAAAATTGGACGATTGCCAAGTTGTGATTTCCGAGTCGCCGGACGCAACCGCCGAGTGGTGCAAAACGCATCGACCGGATGTGCTTTTAATGGAGGTCAAGGCGTATTCGCCATGGATGTTCAAAGAACGAATGGCGATCCGTGACAAGGTAAAACGGAACACGGAAAACTGTCGTGTCATTCTCTTTGTGGATGATGATACAGATGAAGATTTGACCGAAAAGGTACGGCAGGCAAAGCGCGAGGGTCTGATAGACGCTTTTCTCTTCGGTTCGGTATCCGAAAACTACTTTGCTTCGGTCATCGACAGTGTTTAAATCAGGCAACACAAAAAGCATAAAAATCTTCAAAATAATTATGAGGGAGGAATAATAGTATGACAAAAACGAACAAACGAAGGCGCGTCGCCAGCGTCCTGTTGGCGCTTGTGATGCTGCTCTCACTGATGCCGGGTCTGGAGCTTCCCGCCCACGCCTTTTGGGAGGACTACGACCAAGGCACAGATTGTATCTACTGCGACCACTACCACTGGGGTGAGAATATGTGCGACGGTTGCGGGTTCTGCACTGTTGACTGCAACTCCGACTGCTTCGCTGAATTCCACTGCAACGATTGTGGTGAGTGTCTGTTCAATACGCCCTATTGGTGCGATCAATGCTACAAGTGCGCCGACTGCATGGAGGAAACGCACTGCTCGACCTGCGGCAAATGCTACATCGGCGAGGATGACCAGCTGTGCGGCGAATGCCATAAGGGTCCATGCTGCTCCATAACCATCTGCGACACCTGCGGCTTCTGCGATGACTGTGCAAACGATGACAGCGACCCGATGCACTGCTCGCTGTGTAACGCCTGCTTCGGTTCGGTGGACGAGTGCGTGGACGACGATGATACCGGCGTCATCCACTGCATCGATTGCCACACGGCCTGCGAGCAGTGTGAGGAATGCCTGCTGAATCAGGAGTCCTGCGAGGACTGCGGCTTGTGCCTTGAGTGCTGCCGAGATAACTCCGAGAGCGGCGGCTGTCCGGACGGCGAGACCTGCGTGGAAAGCGCCGAGTGGGACGAGCACATCTGTCAGGGCTGTGACGGCTGGGTCACAGATAAGGAGGACGAGGACGAATTCTGCGAAACCTGCGAGATGTGCAAGGAGTGCTGCGAGGGTAACTCCGACTGCTCTGAGGGAATGTGCGCAATGGACACTGACTATGCGGATCACTTCTGTGAGGACTGCGGCCTGTGCTTCCACGACAGCGATCCCTGCGAGGACGGCTGCGATCAGCGCTGCAAGGACTGTTGCCGAGATGCCGTGAGCGCTATGGGCTGCGATCATGACGACTGGTGCTTCAGCGACTCTGATTTTGAGGATCATTTGAAGACGGAGCATTCCGGTGCTGGGCATACCCACATAGCCTCCGCCACCTGGGAGGCTGACGGAACGCAGCACTGGCACCCCTGCCGCTATTGTGACGATAAAAAGCTGAATGCCGCCAACCATGAATTTGACGCCAAGGGCGTGTGCAAGGTCTGCGGCTACATAAGCGGCAGCTCCATCGTCATCAACCGCCAGCCGAGGGACGTCAAGTGTAAGACCTCTATCTACGACGATTATAACGAAGAGCCGGAAAACGGCCTGCTGTTCTATGAAAATAACCCGGTCACCTTCTCTGTCTCGGCAAAAAGCCTGAAGGGCGACGAGCTGACCTATCAGTGGTATCGGAAGGATAATGAGAATCCTACGGCGGCGCCCTACAAGCTGCCGGAGGGTAGGTTTTACACGGGTGTGACGACCTCCACACTGAAGATGCCGGTTTCCACCCAGGCCTGCATAGAGGACTACTCCTACTACTGCGTCATCGGCAGAAAGGGCGACCCTTCGGACACCATGAAAACGGCGGAGGCAAAGCTGACTGCCACCCATGCTTACAGCCATAAGCAGGCGGGTGTGCGTGTGCCCACGGAGGAGAACCCCATAAAAGTACACCCAAATATTATTTACTCCACATTCTGCGGAAGCAGAATGTTTCTTTTCTCCGTAAGCCCTTTGTCAAGGAACTTGTAAAAGATGTGAATCTGCCTGTCCTCGTCCTTGCTTTCGGGACGATCACCAATCACGATGTACTCGATAAGCTCCAAACAAGTCTCACGGGTAAGCTCCTGAATATCGACATACTTCTTGATATTTTCAATGTATCTGTCAATATCCTTTTCAGCCTGTTCAGCGGTTTCGCACTTTTCTTTCAGTACAGCGACTTTCTCTCTCAGCATCTTCTGCTCATCAAGATACTGATTCAGCATTTTCACGCAGAGTTCTTCGGGTACAGTACCGAGGAGCTTTTCTTCATAGGTCTTACTGATAAGCGTTTCGAGCTGTGCAAGCCTTTTCTCACCCTCATGGAGTTCCTTGCTGTTATGCTGGCTCTCCGCATCGGCAGTAGCCTGTCTGCGTTTTCTAACGGCTTCACGGAGTGCGTCCTCGTCCTCAACGGCAAGTCGTGCCTTTGCTCTAATATCGTCAACAACAATCTGTGAAATTACTCTTTCCAAAATGGAATGAGGAGTGCAGCCGTCCATTCCGCTTCTAACATAAGTACCACAGCGATAGCTGACAGTCTCATATGTTCCACGCTTCTTAGAGGTGTGCATGGTTCTGTTCATTTTCATCTTGTAACCGCAGTCTGGGCAGTACATAAATCCTGACAGCGGAAGAATCACGCCTTCTTTTGTTGTCTTGCCGATACTCACCGATGCGTCAACCTCTCTAACCTTGTCCCACAGCTCTCTTGAAATGATAGGTTCATGATTATTTTCAATCACTATCCATTCCGACCTGTCCTTGCGTATCTGCTTGTGATTTTTGTAGGATACCGTTGTCACTCTCTGCTGTGCGAGATTTCCGATATAAATCTCATTGTTAAGAATGCCACGCACCATACAATCATTCCACAGATGTGAAGTCACAAGGGGATTATCTTTGCCTTTAAGCTGATAACGATGATCCGAGGGAGTTGCGATGCCGTCCTTGTTAAGCTGTATAGCGATCTGCTTCGGACTTAACCCTCTTGCCCTCTGCTCAAATATACGTCTTACGATAACGGCGGCATCTTCATCAATCAAGGGCGTATGCTTTTCATCATCTGCCTTGATGTAACCATAAGAAGCTGAAGCCGCCAGATACTTGCCCTGCCGAGAATTTGCTGCCATGACACTGCGTACCTTCTTTGACGTGTTGGCGGCGTGCCATTCGTTGAATAAATTCATCACAGGCATAAGATCCATTGCCGAACTGTTTCTGTCAAGCGTGTCTACATTGTCGCTCAGGGCGATGAAGCGGATATTGAATGAAGGAAAAATGTAATCTATATACTGACCGACCTCGATATAATTTCTTCCGAAACGTGAAAGGTCTTTACAGAGGATAAGATTTATCTTTCCCGACTTTGCATCATCAAGAATCTGCTTGATACCTGGTCTATCGAAACTTGTTCCCGAATAGCCATCGTCCTCGCATATCTCGATAAGATTCCACCCCTCCTGCTTGCTGACATATTCCGTCAGCATCTTCTTCTGATTTTCAATCGAAAGGGATTCGCCCGCACGTTCGTCCTCCTGCGACAAACGCACATAGATCCCGACATTGTAAGTAGTTTGCTTTGCCATAATAACTCCTTTCCAATCAAAGCAAACCATATTCGATGATACAACTATTATAGCGCAGAAAACCGAATATGGCAAGTCTTTTTTCAAAACTTTTTAGTTCTTTTCGGTTTTCTGAAACGCTCTTTTGAAAGCAAGTTCATAAAGCACCTTATCAAGGTCTTTTTCACCCACGAAATGACTTGTCACAGCATAACGCTGACCGTCCACTTCGTACACGGCTTTGCTGGTCGGCTTATCTTTATATCTCTCATTCAGCTCAGCCAAAGTAAATCCTGTATCTTTTCTTGGCAAGTGTCTCCTTTCCGCCTGCGATTATCTATCTCTACACGCAATGGCTTTTTGTTGCAGGGGCGTTACGCCTGCACAGGTGCTGTACGGAACGGCAGAGCCGTCCCTTACACAGCAATCGTTTTGTTGTCGGAATATATGTTACTCCGAATAGGAATGATCTGTTTCTGAAAAGCTCATCTGCTTAGCGTACTTTTCGGAATAGCTTTCGTCCGAGCTGTTGTCAGCATCGGCAGAACTATCGTCAGCCAGCTCACCAATCTGCTCATAGGTCATACCGCTTGCTGTCAGCTTGCCGATCAGCGTATGCTCCGCAGTCACAGCATCGAGAAGTGCCTGTCCCTCCGCACCGCCGTAAAGCTGTGAGAGCTTATCGTAGGTGTAGAGCTTGCTATCAATGATGACCTTGCGCCTGCGCTCCTGCACAGCTTTGATAGACTTTTCGTAGCTGTCGAGCTTTGCCTGATTCTCCGCAAGAACAGCATCCGTAATGATAACAGCGGACTTCTCATCAACCTCGGTCTTAGCTTTCTTACTCATTCTCATCACCTCCCAATGTATTGGATTTAGGGATAATACCCTATGCTAATATTATAGCATTCTCGGACAGCAAAAGTCTATTCGCATTGCGCAAGAAGTTGAGTGCGCCATAAAACTTCTTCATTCGTGAAATTGTTATGGGGAATTTTGCAGAAAGCAGACCGAGCATTGCAAATCCGAGCCATATCACATTGACTGCATACTGCATAGGTCACCATTTCTGATTTATTCAATACGGAGAATTATTATCACGGAGCAACTATTTTTATAAAAATCATGCCCGTTTCCTGATTGAACGTGCTTGTATATATAGAGGGGGTTTTATCCGAGTGCCGCCGTGACCTATTCACATTCTGTATAGAAATATGCTGTTGAATTTAGGCACAAGGGAGAACCGTCATGAACAAAGTGTAAACTTTTCTGAAAAACAACGCCATTTTCTCAAAAACACCGGTAGAAAAGTGAAGGGCTTTGACGTTGTGACGATCACACGCACCCCTGCATATCATTTTCATCATAAAATTTTTCTGCGGTATACTTAACGAAGCGGTCAATAATTTGGTATTAACTTATGGGAGCATATTTCATAGGACTGCCGCCCAGACTGCGCAATAACTGCGCTGAGCCAGTTTACAATTTCAAGAGTGATGATATTGAGTGCATCACGCAGGAGCGTGAGCGAGTATGACCGCCGACCTAAGCGGCGGAGAGTTTAAGTCGCATAGCTCCAAATTCGCTGACGGAGCATCGAAAGCCTGAGTGATATGAAAATCCCACAGGCTGGAAAATAGCGCTACAGCGCAACAAAAATAACAAGCATTGTATTTTGCGCCGCACAGCGAGCGAAAATACCAAATGCTTGTTAGGGACACCCCAAGCCCCGAAACGACCGCACAGCGGTCAAGAAAATCGGCTAACGCCGAAATACAAACAAAGGAGACACCACTATGAAAACCGAGAAAAAGAAGCGTGGAAGACCGCCCAAACACAAGGCTATGGAGTTTGAGGGTATGACCTACGAGGGAGCAATCAATCACGCACTTGACAAAGAGGTCAGAGCCGACCTTGACAAGTGCCTTGCCGACAAGGACGAGAGCCAGCTTACCGACGATGAACGCAAGTACCTGAAACGCAAGAAGGAGAAGAAGTCCTACACCCTCAATGTTCGTTTCACCGAATCGGAAATGCAGGACATTCTTTCCAAGTGTGAGCAGTACGGTTACAAGAACAAGACCGAGTATATCCGTGATTGTGTTCGGGCGAGGGTTGATCTCACGCCCGACCGTTCCGAAATTGCCGAGTGTAACCGTCTGATGAAACGCATCGGAGCAAACATCAACCAGATACTTGTCCGACTTTACAGCACAGGTCACATCTATGCCGAGGATATTACCGAGATAAAGAAAGGGGTAAACGAAATTTGGCATACACTTCTATCCATACGATCAGGGCAACAGTCAGCGCAGCGATCGCTTACATCACAAGAGATGATAAGACCATCGACGGTTTATATGTCAACTCTTATGCTTGCCGAGCCGATAGCGCAGGAGCAAGCGAGGACTTCCGAGCCGTCCGAAACACAGGAACAGGACGCACCCAAATCCTTGCCTACCACATGATACAGAGCTTTGCCCCCGGTGAAGTCACGCCCGAACAAGCTATGCAGATCGGAGAGGAGCTGTGCGACCGTTATCTGAAAGGCGATTATCAGTATGTCATTGCTGTTCATCATGACAAGTCGCACCTGCATTGCCACATCATTTTCAACAACACAAATCTGTATAACGGTCTGAGCTTTACCACCGAGCATAATCAAGGCAGAAAGTCTGAAAGAGCGTGGGCAGAGTTGCGTGAGATTTCGGACGAGATATGTGCTGAACACGGTATATCTGTTATCTCCGAGCCTGAAAAGGGACATGGGGTATCTCACTTTGAGAGGAATATGCAGAAAGAGGGCAAGTCGTGGAAAGATAAGCTCCGTGTCAGGATTGCGGAGGTCATGCTTTACAGCCGTGACTTCAAGGATTTTCTTGAAAAATGTTCGGAGTGCAGTATCGAATATGTTTACAAGCCAAGCAATAAGGTCAAGCTGAAATTCCGTTTATCAGGTGACGGTCAACAGAAGTTTACAAGAGCCGACACCCTGGGCGCAGACTTCACCCCCGAACGCATAGCCGAGCAGATAGCGGAGATACAGGAAAAGCTGTCAGCGGCGAATGTCACTCCCGATATGCTTATCGAAGCGCCGAAGCCTGTTGTTCCAAAGACCGAGCCGAAGCCGACACAGACAGTCACCGCACCGACAAAGCCGAAACAATCTGCCGAGCCTGAAACTATCACCGAAACAAGTGAAACCGCAAAGAGAAAAGCTGCTGCGGAACAGGTGGAGAAGTTCTTTGCAGCCCGACGAGCAAGACGGCAGGCACAGCTTGATATGCTTAACGCAACTGCTATCAATCCGAAGCCTGAACCGTCTGCCCGGACACCACAGCCCACACCTACGGAGAGTAAAGCACCTGAAAAGAAAGAAGATCCGTGGAAAGCTATCAGAGGTATGGGCAGAGCAAACGAAATCATCGCAGACCTTGAAGCTGGTGGCGTTATGTCATTCAGCGAGCTGTCTGGATTCTTCTTCAATACACCTCACTCCGATGACCACACAACTGAGCGTGCCGATCTGAAAAAGAAGTTTACAGCTATCGACACGCTCATTGCAAAGATGAAGCACCGTGACGAGCTGGAGCCTGTTTACAAGGAGTATCAGGGCAAATCGGGCTGGTCGCAGAGCCGTTTCAAGAAGAAAAATGCCGCCACTATCGAGGACTACGAGCAGACGGTCAAGTACATCAAGGAGCATATCAAGAAGTATGCTGTTGACGGCAAACCGCCGACGATGCTTGACCTTTTGGAGAAGTCCAACAAGCTGAAATCGAAGTGGAACAGGCTTAATGTCGAGCATACCGCATTCCTCACCAAGCGTGAAACGGCGAAGAAGTACACCCGACAGGTGCGCCAGTACATCAACGAACAGCAGATGAAGCGTGAGCGTGAGAAAAGCCGTCAGAGGACACAGGCTAAACATAGAAATAAAAATACACTTGAATAAAGAAAGGAAACAACAACTATGAGCAAAATAGGTTATATCCGTGTTTCTACGGAGCATCAGGAAACAGCGAGACAGCAGGAGATCATGTGCAGTTATCAGGTTGACCGCATCTTCTCCGAGAAGCTGTCAGGAGCGAACACCGACCGCCCTCAGCTCAGGGCAATGCTTGACTATGTGCGTGAGGGTGACACCCTCTACATCGAGAGTATCAGCCGTCTGGGACGCTCCACAAAGGACTTGCTGAACATCATCGACACCCTCACAGACAAGGGAGTAACGCTCATCAGCCACAAGGAGAAAATTGACACCGACACTCCTGCGGGCAAATTTATGCTCACCGTGTTCGCTGCACTCTCACAGTTGGAGCGTGAGCAGCTCAAACAGCGACAGCGTGAGGGCATCGAGATCGCTAAGGCTCAGGGCAAGTACACCGGGCGAAAGCCTATCCCCACCGACTGGACGAGGTTCGGTCAGCTCTATGGGGAATGGAGAGCCAAGCACATCACGGGCAGGGACTTTATGCGGAGAATGAATATGTCAGCAAATACTTTCTACCGCCGTGTGCGTGAGTATGAACTCCGTCACGGCATCACCGAGCCGACCTCAGCTTGACCGTCAGGCGAACGGAAATGCCACACATCACTATCCGAGCCTGCGGAGCGGAATTCTAACCGCTGAAAAGAAAAAGCCCTCAGAAACGCTTACAAGAGCATTTCCGAGGGCTTGCGGTTATTCAGTTCCAATAGAGTTTGTGCCTGTTGTGGTGTGCCCCACAATGCCTATTCAGACTTGTGTGGAACGAAAAATATAGTATTTGGCAATAAAACAAGATAACAATAAATTTATAGTTTAGTTAACTACATAGACATTTCCCTTTATGGCGATTTCGTTTATTATGGCACTACGGTTCAAATCTTTTTGGGACAATAAAACAATACCTATAATATTAATATCAGATTGCTTAATAGTATCTTTACCTGTATTAATACCGTTTCTTATGTTTTCAAATTCGTCTTCCAAATAAGCGTGTTTATCATTTATTATATTAACAAACTTATCTAATGGTGAAATGAGCTTTTCGCCAGCATAGAACAACGGGATACCATACACTCCTCTTTCGTCATTTTGAGGATTTTGAATCGTTGGTAGTGTTGAATCAGAATCATTGTAAGTATCGACCCAAAGCCATGTCACTGTTCCGTATTCACTATATTCATCTATTACAGATGATATATCTGATGAATTGATTGCATTCTTGAATGATACATATATTTTGCCTTCGCCAAGGATTGTTGAAACATCATTATCTTCTTCTGGCGTGGGGAGAAAAAAACGTTGATATTGAGAAGAATCATTTTCTTTAATAAGACAATTAGGAAAGTCTGTATTTGCGTTTACTCCGCTTGTGCCTGTCAATAAGCCGATTTTTTCAAATATGAATTTCTGATCAAGACTCACTTTTAATCTGAATGTAAATTTGTTAGTGTATTCTGTTGTGCTAAAAGGATAACTAAGAATAGAGTATTGATATTCATTACTGCTCTTTTGCTTGATGTCAAGCTCATTTCCATTTGGACAGCTTATATAATAATAATCTTGTATATCTTTATTCATTTGAGTCATCATTTTATCTCTGTTGTGATACTTAGATAAAACAAAAGTGCCTGCCGTAACTAATAATGATATAATTATAATTATAATTGTTTTTTTCATTGCTTCAACCTCTACTTCAAGGCTGGACACCGCTTATAAGCTGTTCATTATAAAAAACAATTATTTTATCATTTGGCAATAGCTGTTCTGTTCCCATTGAATAATCATTCGATGTATCCCAATTAGACCAATCTGCTGCATTTAGTCTAAAATGGATTACAAACTGTTTATTAGGTTGAAGTTCAACATCGGTATTAAATTTGATTTTTGCATATGTATTTCCGTAATCGTCATTAACAAATTCACAAACCGAAGTATTACCTAAGTATTGATTATCTACAGCAAGCCAGTCGCAATGGTATTCAAGGTTTTCTTTATTGTCTGCATTAAATACATAATTTATAGTTATATCACTCATTTTTAAAGGCTTGTCAGAGTTGTTAGTTATAACTATATTGGGATTTATAGTATTTGAGTTACTAATACCTGCATTGCAAGATTCTACTGTTATTTCAGGTGATTTCTCATCATCTTGAATTACCCCTGGATTGATAGTTGGCGTAACAGTTGTATCTATTTCACCATCATTATCAAGATCAATGTTAATAAAAAATGAACCATCTGATAAATTTAAGAATAATACAGATCCACTATTCACAGAGATATTGGTATACAAATAGATGTTTCCATCAATATTGCACATAATATCAGTGTTTTGATCAGCAAGTGAATTGATTTTACAATCATAATTATCATCAGCGTATACACTTAATGCTAACGGAGGAATTAAATTCTGTTCTAACTCACTCAATCCATAATAGGTAACAAATTCTCGTGTTTCACCACTGGTGAAAGTATCTTTGTTCCATGTGATGGATACTGCACTATCTCCATTAGATCGTCCTGGCTGAGTCACATAATCCCATAGCGTACTTGTTACATTTCCCCAATTAGTAAATTGTACTTTATCAGGTTTTCTGTCTCCCGATTTGTAGAATGTACCTTGTGCTACTACACCGGGATTAGTTGCGGAATCAAAGGCTTGCCATATTTGCGGAATATTAGAACCTGAATATACGGTTTCAGTTGTTACATCAGATCCGTTTACTCTGAATGGCGCAGCATCATTACCACCGAGCATAGTGTCCATCATAATTCTTATGCCCACTTGTTTGGCGTATTCTGTATCATTTTTGACGATATACTTAATCTTAACAACATCATCTCGTCCAGTCGCCGAATTCTCAATAATAGATAGTTCTTGTGTGACATCAACACCATCATAAGAAGCTTTGGAAACACTTTTAGAACCATCAGCATCATAAGTTACATTTGATGATGTAAACTCATTTATGCTTTCACCAACAACAATTGTTGTTTTTGATGTTCCTCCACCCGGATGACCGAAAAGCATCTTTTTATTATCATCAGTTGAACTGTTAGGGTTTCCTCCTATTGTACCAATAGTATAGTGACCATTACTTGCAGTGTTGAACTCAATGTAGTCATTTGCTATTAAAGTATTATTTTTGAGAATACTTTTAAGCATTCTATTTTGGGGAACACTTACAGCAGAACTTGCCAGATTTGATTTCCATTCTTGGTACTCTTCACCATTAGGATCTAACGTTGAGTAATATTGATATTCGTCAACATAATCATCGGCAAAAGCAGGTAAACTCGTAAGCATAGTTGTAGATAACGCAATACAGCTAAGACCTGCCACGATACGTTTCAAAATCTTATTCTTAACCATTTCATACCACCTTTCTGCAACACACAGTTGCCAATTATTTCTTGTTTACATAGTTTCTCAGCTCTTCTGGCTCTACAGGTTGTGCGAACCAATGGAAGCAAGCACTCGGAACTGATGTGGTAGCTACCACCAGCGCAAGAGCCGCCAGTGCCGTAGAAGCCTTCTTTGCTATGCTCATCAGCTTTTTCATTACAAATCCCTCCTTTCAAACAGTTCAGATAAGTCAGGCTCTTTCGGTTGATAAAACGTAATACCGCAAACGCTGCCATTTGAGATATACAGCACCAGCCTTACAAGAGCAAGAATTACAATCGCCAAAATACTCCGTTTTTCTCTTTCCTTATCATCGTTTACTGTTATCACCCCGATTCAAAAAGTGACCGAGCAGTGCCATGATTGCTGACAGCAGCATTCCGCTTGATACATAAAGGCTTAGTTTTTGATATTGGAATACAAGCAGTGCAATCGTGACAACGGATAGGGTAACAGCTAAGATGCAGCTTCTTTTCCTTAGCTTGACACTCTTTTCCTCTGACATCGGTTTATTCGGATGCGGAACGGGAGCAATACATAGAATGATTGGTAATGCTATCATTATGAAACTGATGCTGAATATTGGCGTAATATGTCCGCTTACATTGCAAATGCCGTAAGAGAAAACCATCATCACCATGACAAGCGTGAACATACAACTAAGATGACTGTTAGCGTGAAACCCACCTACAAACTGTCTCAACCCCATAAATACGGCTATGAATACAACAACCGCAGGCAGCGTATGGGAAAACAGAGCAATCAGCAGGACGATAATGGTATTCAGCACATCAGAGATCAGCAGCTCCATTCCATATGCGTAGATCACCTCTTTGGATTCTTCCGTTATGTTCTGAACCACAAAAAAGTGTGCTATGCTTTTTGCAAGTTTTGAAATCATTTCTGAATCACTTTCTGCAAAAATCATAACACAAGTTGCAAATTTTTTCAATAGGTTTTGAGAAAAAAGGTCTCAAAGTGTCCCCAAATGTCGTCTTCTTGTCCCGAAATGCAAATAGTTAAATTTGTAAACAATTACGAACCATAATGTTCAGCTTAAAAATTCCGTCATCATAATCGAAACTTACTAACCCACCCAATCTATCAACGGAGGATTTGATACTGTTTATCCCTATGCCGTGAAGCCCTTGTTCTTTCTTTGTTGATGTTAAAACAGATGTATCTACCTTATCTGATGTATTTGTAATGACAATAAATAGCTTCTCTCGTTCTTCCATTAGGCTTATCCAAATATGCTTATGTGATACACCAGCTCTCTGGCAACCTTCTATTGCATTGTCAAGAGCGTTTCCGATGATACGGCACAACTCCAATTCGTCTGCCTTGATATTTGTTATGATATTGACCTTGCAAATAAACTCTATACCGTATGTCTGAGCAAGAGAACCCTTGATGTTCACAATAGAATCGACGGCATTATTACCAGTATAGCAGAGTCTGTTAGCAAGCCTTACAAATGAGCTTAGCTTGACAAGATATTCCTTAGCAGAATCAGTATCATTGTTTTCCAACATATCATTCAGAACTAAAAATTGATTTTCAATATCGTGTTTAAACTCTCGTACTTGCTTGTATGACAGGGTAAGCAGCTTATAGTTTTCCTGTTCCTGTTGCTTTATTGTTTCAAGGTATTTTAACTTTATCTTATCTTCAAAACTTTCAAAGAAATTAAACATAGCAAGGTTTATAAAGATAATTCCTGCAAGAGAAACGCCCAAAGAAACATAACTATAAGTGTTGCTGCCAACAAATCCATCAAGCATTGTTTGTAAAAGAAAAATACTTATGATTGGAATAACTATTATCAATATCCAATATTTTATCGGCAGTTCACGAATTTTTTTGTTTATTATGCGGTGCATCAATCCTATAAGCCATAAATAAATTATATTTGTGCCTACCATTCCGAGATAACGTCCTAAACCAGACTCTAAGAATTCATCTGGTGTTCCCATATTAGCAATGCAAAGTAATCCAATCACAATAGGTTCAGATATAGATATAATCAGTAAAAACAATATGTTCCAAAATATTTTATGACGGATTGAATCATCATAACAAATAAAGGACATGGAGCTAATAAGAATAATGGTTGTAATCAGATACACTAAAATATTATCTGTCAACAAAACTGTCGCTGACAGTATTACAGTAGAAAGAAGATACGACAGATAAAGAACTGCTTTATTAACTTTTGCCTTACTCAACAAGGAAAAGTATAAGAATACCAACATCATTTCAATTGCTACATTGACAATCTCAATGATATTTTCAATCAATACGGGCAACTCGATCATCTCCCTGTTGCATAGTTAAGATAGCGAGCAACTATCTCATCTTTATATGTTTTGCCTATGGGGATTTTTCTGCCGTTGCTTAGAATAATATCGTACTTGGTAATATTCTGTATATGGTCAAGATTTACAAGTATTCCACGGTTTATAATAGCGAAATTGTACTTTAACAACTCGCCACACACAGTTGAAAAATCGCCGCCGTACTCCAATTCACCATTAACTGTGAATAGTGATACCTTTCTTCTATGTCCCTCAAAGTAAAGAATATCTGTCAGCCTGAACTTGAATGACAGATTTTTATTATTGAAAGTGAAAGTTCTAAATCGCTGCTGGCACTCAGCAATGATAGAATTTAGCTGTTTGGTATATACATAGTCTGGCTGATTTTTCAATATATAGTGAAACGCTCCCACATCGTAGCCCTTAACGGCAAATTCGGCATAATTCGTCAGGAAAGAAATAATAACTGAACCATCTATCTGTCTGATTCTTTCAGCGGTCTGCAATCCGGTCAGATCGGGCATTTCAACATCGAGTATGATGACTTCATACATTCCCTTGACATAGAAACTCAATAAGTCTCTCCCGCTTGTAAATTCGTGTATTTCGCAGTCGGGGAGTTTCATTTCTCTTAATCTGTTATGAAGTTGTTTTAAGAATACAGGTTCATCATCAACGATAGCAATATTCATAGCAATCACCTCACAATTGGTCATGCTTTATGTATCAGTTATCATTATACCACATCGGAGAGATTATTTCAAGAGAAAAAATAGCTATGCCTCCATTAATAGTTTCGGAGACATAGCCTCATGTTGCGTTATTTTATATTCATCGAATATGGTCTATTGCCTGATTTAAGAGTGGGTGTACTTATAAGTGCTTCACAGAAGACAGCGAGAGAACGCCGGAATACAAGGTCACTTGGGTCGATAAGCATGGGAATACCCATAACGGTGTCGTGGGCGGCGACCCGAAATGCGACGGTCACAAGCTCCCGTGCCTGTTTGAAGCAGGCTCTTACGAAGCGCATTATATGACCACCGGCTCCAAGGAGCGCATCTTCCCGCATACCTTTGTGTTTGACAGAAGCTATGACGCAGTGGGCGGCGGCAGAGTCGATGTGCTCAGATGTTCCGTCTGCGACTATATAGTTCCTGTGAAGAGCCATGTCCATGATTACGGCTGGAACTGGGACTGCACCGGCTTCGACAGTATCTATGAGTATACCTTCAACATCGGCGGCTCGACCAAGACGGTGGAGGAGCTCATCATTGAATCTGACTATGCCCACCCCGAAAAGTGCAAGGTTCCCGGCTGCGAGGAATTCATCATGGTTCCACATAGTTGGGGCCGCTGGAATGTGGTCGAAAACCCCGATACCACAGGCAGCAATGGCGGCATGGAGGCTGAATGCAGCATTTGCGAGTACACAAAGACAAAAATCGACAAGGATGATGACGAAGGAACCGATCATTGGACAAAGGACACCGCCCTTGTGACGGTGAAAAACGGTCGGGCAACCCGTATGATCGTCAAGCCCGGCGACAAGATCAAGCTTTATCCCGAGGAGAGAACCGGTCAGAAAGCCATCGGCTGGAAGGTGGAGTATCTCCGCGAATACAACGTGTCTGACAGCACTGCACCGGTTCATAAAAATTGGAGTGCCAACGAGGCGAAGTCCCAGTTCAAACTGGTGACCAACGGCTCCGCCCTTGAGTGGGGCTGCACGATCCCAGAGTTCAGCGCCATGGGTGCCCCCGGCGGCGGCAGTTTCTTCTTTGAGCCTGTCTATGCAGGCTGTGACCACAGCGGCGGCACCACGGTGCTCAATGCGAAGGAGCAGATCTGCGACCGTAAGGGCTACACCGGCGACACCGCCTGCGCAGACTGCGGCCATGTCATCAGTGCCGGTTCGGATATCTACCCACCTGCAAACGCCGGTCATACCGGTCCACTGCAGCCGCTGTACTACTACGGCACGGCCAACTCGGCAACCACAGACGCGAGCCATGGTGGAAAACGCTATAACGCCAAATCGGGCGACTGTCGGCACCGCGCCTATGAGGGCGACTACCGCTGCACGGCTTGCGGCGGCACCGTAAAGGGCGAGACCGGCGACTTCAAGCATAGCGGTCCCCTTGAACTGCGGGATGTAAGAACGGCGACCTGTACAGAGAGGGGCTATTCCGGCAACCAGTACTGCACATCGTGCGACAGGATCGCGCAGAAGGGCGTCTCAACCCCGTCCCTCCACGAAATTGCCGATAACTACAAGCTGATCAATGAGGTTAAGCCAGGATGCACCACCTCAGGCTATAGCGGCGACCAGCAGTGCACAGCCGGCTGCGGACAGATTATCCGCTACGGTCATGTCGTTAATAAGCTCAGCCACGACTGGGACGGCGGCAAACCTGCAAAACAGGGCAAGAGCGAAGGAATTCTCTACACCTGCCAGCGCGCCGACTGCGGCGAGACAAGGTTCGTCAGAAGCTCCGCTGCGACCGAGTTCACGGTCACGGTCATCAAGGGCACGGCCTCCGTTGCCGCAGGAACACTCATCACGGACAAGATCGCGCAGAACACCGTTGTGACCGTTACGGCGGACGCACCGGAGGCAGGCAAGGTCTTTGACAAGTGGGTCGTGCTGGAAGGCAATGTCACTCTGGCAGACGCCACCAAGGCGACTACCACCTTCACCATGCCCGGCAATGATGTGAAGCTCGAGGCCACCTATAAGGATGCGCCTCCAAGCCATACCCACAGCTACGGCACCGAGTGGAAGTATGACGACACCGATCACTGGCATGAGTGCGAGTGCGGCGATAAGGCCAATATTGCGGCTCACAGCGCCAGCGAGTGGATCGTTGACACAGCAGCTACCGAAACCGCCGACGGCACTAAGCATAAGGAATGCACCGTCTGCAAGAAGGTTCTTGAAACCGCACCGATCCCCGCAACAGGCAGCAATCATACCCACAGCTACAGTACAGAGTGGAAGTATGACGGCACCAACCACTGGCATGAGTGCGAGTGCGGCGACAAGGCCGACACGGCAGCACACAGCTTCCAGTGGATGATCGACAAGGCCGCTACCAAGGAGGCCACCGGCATCAAGCACGAGGAATGCACCGTTTGCAGCGCCAAGCGCAGCGAGAATACGGTCATCGACAAGCTTCCCGACGGCGGCAACACAAGCAATACAGGCAGCAGTGGTAATAACACCAATAAGCCAGGAAATGACGACTCCACCAAGTGTCCTCAGACCGGTGACAGCAGCAACCACATCGGTTGGCTGGCTGCTCTGTGCGGCGTTCTGACTCTGCTGGGCGTAAGCGGCAAAAAGAGAAAGGAATCCGAGGTTAAATAAGCCGACGCTTCCGAAATCAAAATAGCCTAAACACAATAGGCGGTGACGGATCATTCCGCCACCGCCTATTTTCCTGAAAGCGAGCTTGCCAGCAAGTCCCTTTCCGAAAGGCGGCAAGCGACACCCACATTCTGACCATGTATCCCCAGCCGAACGGGGACGGCAATCTCCGGCGCTCTTTCTTTATGCCTTCGACAAAAATCAGAGCAAAGCTCAAAAATCTTTTAGAAAATTAAAAAACTTGGTTGTAGCCCCCTCAACTTTTCAACATGGAAAGTGAGGGGGCTTTCTCTATAGCCTCCGCCCGTTCTTTGAAAACCGAATAGTACAGCGCATCCTTTTGTAGGGCGTAATTTTTTTGTGTCTAAAAGCAAATCTACTCACTGTCAAAAGCTTGAACTCACTACAAATAAAAAAACGGTAACACCAGCAGGAAGTTATTTTCCTGCCAATGTTACCTCATTTACAAGTATCACAAGATTTAAAGGGGAAATGATAAAGACTTTGTAATGCTTATCGTAATTCTTGTAGCTTTACGCTTAATTCTTGTAAATGTTTTTTGGCTCTTTAGTTTGATAGCCACCATACATTGATGCACATCCGCAGGCAGCTATACCCATTCTCTTAGTTGCTCTGGCAATAAGGCTGGCAAGCAATTTCTTAAATGATCTCATTCTTATCACACCTCTTTTCTTTGATCTTCGCTGATATTATTAAAACTGCAATTAATAGATTTGTTAACAGGATCATAGATCCAACCATCTGATATCTATTGATAATCGCCCCGCCAAACAGATCAAGCAACAGAAAAACTATCATTCCCATCGCTTTGAACTTTGGCTTTTTATCTTTTTCTATAGGCTTATTTTTGTTCTCCACAGGGCAGAATACAAAAGCTATTATCTCTTCAAACACCACAAAGGCAGCTATTACCCATATATTTATATATCCGCATACCTTGTCATTAAGAAAAGCTGTAGCAATAAATGTTGAACACATCAGCAGATTGCATCTGAAATATGTATCTGCATGATACCCTCCGGTAATAACCCTGACAGCAATAAACACTGCCAAATATATTACGCTTTCCAGCAAATGCCCTGTCAATGCTCCCATAAGCAACACAAGCACAATGTTTAACATTGATGAGATAGTTATTTCTATGCCATACCGATAAAAATCCTGTACCTCATCTGCTTTTCCGATAGCTTCCTGCTCGGTCAAAAAATTAAGTATACCCGATACAACAAGATCCATAAACTACCGCCTCGCTTTTGTCTTACCCTAATTTGAATTTTACTAGAATAACAGCAATATGTCAAGCTTTTTGGAATGAGTTGCAGGTTTTTGTCACGAAATGCAGCAACGGTCCAGAACAATTAGTTCAGGACCGTTGTATCTGCCATCAATGTTACCTGACAGCAAAACATTCCCTCCGACTCATAGAAATCGCATCTGCCATTATATTTTCTTGCTATCTCTCTGATTATTGAGGTCCCCAGACCATGCTGTTTTTTATCAGCCTTTGTGGTCGTAAGCCTTGGATTACTATCCATAACAGAATGATCTATTGAATTTTTTATCAAAAACGTATATGTATCCGTTTCTCGGTCGATCTTCAGATACAGAAATTTATTTGCGTCGTCGGCTATTTCCTTGCATGCCGTTATAGCATTCTCCAACGTGTTGCTCAACAGATCGCAAAGGTCAGTTCCCTTTATTCCCTCAAAATCTGAAACTGTTATACATGATATTTTTATCCCCAAGGAAGAAGCCATCGTAAGCTTTGCGTTAACGATAGCATTTACAATATTATTTTTCGTTTTAACATAGGACTCCGACTTCTCGATAAGGTCAAAGCTTTCTGAGATAAATTTTCTCGTTTCATCTATTTTTTGGACTTTCAACAGTTCATTGACCGTTTCATATTTGTCTTTTATATCATGCCTTAGTTTTCTCATGGCGTCATATTGCGACTCGGCGTTTCCGATAAACTGCTCAAGATACTGCTCTCTTAGTTTGACTATCTCCATTTCCTTGAGCTTCCGATTCTTTTTTATCAAAGAATTTATTATCCAGAATATAAGTATATTAAGAACAAAGACAAGCATATATGACAGATTTATATACAGCCTATGGCCATCGTCTGCCGAAAGTGACAGTTCATGTATTACCATAACGAGAGAAAACGAAATAATAAGCACTGCAATTATCGTCACCCAATCTGAAGCCGTATAATCATCTGTATGTTTAAAGGCCATCAGTATTAATCTAAATACAATGAATATAGATATCTGGATCATTATAAGCGTTACAAATCTAAGCAAGCTTTGTTCGACCACAAGCTCCCTGAGGGATATTTTAAAAAATGACGATACAGCATTTAGTTCCAATGACGTTATCAACAAGATCGCAACCTGCGAGAGGGATATGGAAAGAAATTTCTTTACAGCATTGTCACTAAAAAAGCAAAACACAAAGACAAGCAGACTTGCCCAGTACAAAGCACTTCCAAAGCCCTCAAATACAGTGAAATAATTAAAAGCAGTGACCAGACAGCCTTCACAAACGGCAAATATAACAGCCCATATCTTAGCCCTTTCATGAGATCTTGGCGTAAGAAATTTATATATAAACCATGTTTCCAGACCGCCCTGATAAAAGTTTATCAAGATCTCAAATATCGTCCACAATGTAATAGTCATCACTTTCTCCTCAGATATTCAGTCAAAGCGTCGTCAACTTCATTCTTATATCCCCGACTCATGGGCAGTACTGAACCGCTTTTGAAGATCACTGTTTCATTTGAACGGCTTATGTTAAAAACATATTTCAGATTGACGATATATTTTTTATGTACCCGTATAAAATCAAATTTACGATAAGCTTCTTCTATCTCGCCAATGCTATCTCTGACTGCAATGGTATCCTTATTATTTGCAAAATGATATATGATGCTGTGGCTATTGCTCTCTATATAAGTTACATCCCGAAGCTTTACAGAGATCCTTCCCTGCTCCCTATTCTCCAAAACCACTGTCTTTTCCTGCTTCAGTGCGTCCGTCAACTGTCCTGCTACCATATGGAGCCTATCCTTCACAACATCAGCGTCAGGATCTTTGCAGATAAAATTCAGCGGTCTGAAATTAAAGCTGTCATAAACCAGTTCCTGATGACTTGTCACAAAGATCACGAAGCAATTACCATTCTGACCTAGCTGCCGCGCGACTTCAAAACCGGTCATTTCAGGCATATCAAGGTCAAGAAATATAGCCGAAAAAGGCTTTTTACCATGGCTGTAAAAAAAGCTCTCAGCTTTGGTAAACGTTTCTATTTCAGCCTTGACCGACCTTGATTCAAGTTCATTTGCCAGCATAGATTTAAAAAACTGAAGAAAAACAGCATTATCATCACAAACTGCGATCCGCATTTTTTCACGTCCTTTTATAACATAGTCTATGTACGATTTTATATTACCATAATTATACCGTAAGGTCAAGCCATAAGGCGTTTCACAGCTCCCTGCGTCAAGACCACACCTGACTGCAAACAAAAAAGGGCTGTTCTAACAGCCCTTCAGTCTGCCGCAAAAGTGTAAGACCAACGTCCCACTTATTTAGGACTTTTCCAACTTATTTCGTTTTGGATCTCTACACCTTAGGCTTTTTCATAGTAAGCGAAATACGCTTTTTCTTCAGGTCAACGTTAAGTACCCAAACCTTAACTACCTCCCCGACCTTTACGACCTCAAGAGGGTGCTTTATAAATCTGTCGCACATCTGAGAAATGTGTACAAGTCCGTCCTCATGAACACCGATATCAACGAACGCACCGAAGTCTATAACGTTTCTCACTGTGCCCATAAGCTCCATGCCCGGTTTCAGGTCTTTAAGCTCCATAATGTCGCCACTTCTCATAAGCGGTGGCGGCAGCTCGTCACGAGGGTCACGGCCAGGCTTTTCAAGCTCCCCTACTATGTCCTTTAACGTCGGAGCACCAATGCCGATATCTGTGGCAAGCTTCTTCATGCCCATTGCATTGACTTTCTCAGCTATCTGCTTTACGTCGCCCATGTCCGCAAGGCTCAGCCCACATCTGTCAATAAGCGCCTGCGCTGCCTTGTATGACTCAGGGTGAACAGCCGTGTTATCCAACGGATTTTTTCCGCCACGAACTCTCAAAAATCCTGCACACTGCTCAAATGCCTTTGCTCCAAGCTTCGGAACTTTCATAAGCTGCTTTCTTTCGGTGAAAGCTCCGTTTTCCTCACGGTAGGAAACAATATTCTTTGCAACTGTCATATTTATGCCCGATATGTATGACAACAATGAGTATGAAGCCGTATTAAGGTCAACGCCTACTGAGTTTACGCAGTCCTCAACAACGCCCTTCAAAGCCTCGTCCATTCTCGCCTTTGGCATATCATGCTGATACTGTCCAACACCTATTGCCTTTGGGTCTATCTTTACAAGCTCTGCAAGAGGGTCCTGCAAACGGCGTGCTATTGATACTGCTGAACGCAGTGAAACGTCATACTCAGGAAACTCCTCAGCCGCAAGCTTGGAAGCGGAGTAAACGGAAGCGCCTGCCTCAGACACCACCATGTAAGAAACTTTCTGCGGAATTTCTTTGATAAGCTCGGCTGTGAACTGCTCCGTTTCTCTTGAAGCAGTGCCATTGCCTATGGAGATAGTCGTAACACCATATTTCTTTATAAAGCCCGTCAGAATACGCTTAGCACGCTCTGTATCCTTTCTTGGCGGAGTAATGTAGATTATCGCAGTGTCAAGCACCTTGCCCGTAGCGTCCACTACAGCGGTCTTACAACCGTGAGCATATCCTGGGTCAAGACCAAGGGTAACAGTGTCTTTAACAGGCGGCTGCATAAGAAGCTGTCTGAGATTTGAGGAGAACACCTTTATTGCCCCCTCCTGAGCGTTTGCCGAAAGCTCCGCCCTTATCTCACGCTCTATGGACGGATAAATAAGTCTTTTATAGCCGTCCTCACAAGCAGCCGTAACAAGCTGTCCGCACTCTGACTTATTTTTCACATATCTTGACACGCAGGCTCTCTCCCCTGCGCCCTCTGGGACATTCACTGATACTTTCAGAACGCCCTCTTTTTCGCCTCTATCCAAAGCCAAAACTCTGTGACCTGCTATCTTTCCCACAGCCTCGGCATAGTCGTAATAATTCTCATACACCGACTCGGCATTCTCGTCAGACGCTTTTGAGCTTATCACGCCTATCTGCGAAAACAGCGTTCTTATGTATTTTCTCAGGTCAGCGTCATCAGAGATATCCTCTGCGATTATGTCCATTGCACCCTGCAAAGCTTCGTCCGCAGACTTTACGCCCTTGTCCTCGTTGATAAATTTTGACCCCTCGACCTGCGGGTCGCATTTCTTATCCTGGGTCAGGATAAGTTCAGCCAGTGGTTCAAGCCCCTTTTCTCTTGCCACCGAAGCCCTTGTTTTACGTTTCGGCTTGAAAGGTCTGTAGATATCCTCCACCTCCACAAGGGTCTTTGCATTTTCGATAGCAGACATTATCTCGTCTGTCATTTTCTCCTGCTCAGTGATAGAAGAGATTATCTCGCCTTTACGTTTTTCGAGATTTCTCAGGTAAGTGAGCCTGTCAGCGATCTCTCTAAGCACCTGATCGTCCAACGAGCCTGTAAGCTCTTTTCTGTATCGTGCAATAAACGGTATAGTTTTATCGTCATCAAGGAGTGCAACAGTGTTGTCTATCTGCTCCTGTCTGAGCTTAAATTCTTCCGCAAGGGTCTTGTTAATATCCATGTTTTTACCAATCCTTTTTATTACTTTTTGCGTATTATCATATATAATATTATAGCACATTTTCGATAAAAACGCAACGAAAATGCGGTCGAAAACTGTAACAAAGATATTATATAATACATATAGGATCAATCAGAAAATTAATAAAAGCAGGCAAAAATTGTAGGTTTGTCAATCATATTGGACACTATTATTAAGAAATTCGATAGGCGAAA
>ERZ791923.1611-NODE-1611-length-23691-cov-11.059274_pt1 | contig 23691 bp, 26 predicted proteins | sample MGYA00510133_ERZ791923 | MGnify/ENA primary metagenome ERZ791923 (study PRJEB30046, sample SAMN00792106) | human gut metagenome | study: EMG produced TPA metagenomics assembly of the A metagenome-wide association study of gut microbiota in type 2... | reverse complement strand
GAATATGGCGGGAGGATATTTACGAAAAATACGGGGAATCGGCTACAAATGATCATAGAGATAATTTGTTTTTGGGGATTTGGGAAGAAATTTGGGAAACCCAAAACACTGAAAAGCCCCATTTTACAAGGAAAATCTATGATATTGTATTGTTTTACCCGAATTCATTCCCCAAAAAGATGTTTTTAGGAACTTTTTTGGGAAGGTTTTGGGGCGTTTTTGGGAAACGCAGAAAGGATGGTTTATATGAGAAAGAAAAATTACAAAGGACGGTGTGAACGCAGGACAATTGACAAGGCAGAAGGAGTATGCAGGTTCTATAGTAAGATACAATCGGTGTACGCTGATAAGCTTGTGGAGAATGAGCAGGTTGTAGAGATACATTGCAACGTTCTTCTTGAAGGACTTGATACAGAAGCGTATACGACAGATTTTCTTTGCAAGAAAAAGGATGGTTCGTACATGATAAGGGAATGTGTGGAGCGGAAATATATTACAAAGCCAAAGACGGTAAAACTGCTTGATGTGTCATTGGATTATTGGCGAAAGAGAGGAATCGAAGATTGGGGAATTGTTGTAGATAAGGAGGTGCCTGATCATGAAGAAAAATGATTATTTGAAAATTGATGATACTATCTATCGAATACTTGCGGTAGATAAAGATAATTATTTGGTACTTAACTGTAATACAAAAAATATGCCTTCATGGAAGAAAGAATCTGAATTAGCTGAAGGTGACATTATTAGCGCAGAGGAAGCCTTCAATATGTTAGATATCGAACTTATCGAAGAGGAACTCACAGGCACAGCTTTCAAAAAGGCGCACGAACGTTACACGATGATTGCTGGTGTACTTGCTTTCATGAATGATGATTCACTAAGAAATCGAGCAATAGCAATGGCGGTTGATACTTATGGAATCAGTAGAAGGACATTAACCACATACTTTTGTAATTATCTGGTGACAGATAATCTGGCAAGCCTCGTGCAAAAGTCTAGAAAAAAGAATCGACCAATGACAGATGACGAAAAAATAATGAGATGGGCTTTGAATAAATTTTATTACACAAGATATAAGCACAAATTAACTGATTGCTACATAATGATGCTAAAAGAAAAGTACACTGATGAAAGTGGTAAGTTGAAAGAGGAACATCCCAGTATTCACCAATTCCGCTATTTCTTTAATAAAACGAGAAAAAAGCAAACAGAACTTATCTCTCGCAAAGGCATAAAAGAATATCAACTTAACTATAGACCGCTTCTAGGTGAAGGTATACAAGATTTTGCGCCTACAATTGGAACTGGAATGCTGGATGGTACAGTGTGCGACTTGTATCTAGTTGATTCTTCAGGAAAGCTTGTTGGTAGACCGCTCCTTGTTGCATGTGTAGATGCATACTCCGGGTTATGCTGTGGCTATTCCTTATTATGGGAAGGTGGTGTTTACAGCGTTCGTGAAATGATGTTAAACGTAATCGAAGATAAGGTCAAATGGTGTAAACAATTTGGTATTCAGATTGAGAAACACCAATGGCCATGCGATAAGCTACCTGGAGTATTAGTTACAGATAGGGGTTCTGAGTATATATCTTATAATTTTGAACAGATTTCGGAATTGGGATGTCAGGTGATATCGTTGCCAAGTTTTTCGGCGAATATGAAAGGTCCTGTGGAGAAATTATTTGATTTAGTGCAGGATAGTTTTAAACCATTTTTAAAAGGTTACGGCGTGATTGAAAAGGATTTTCAGAAACGTGGAATAAAAGATTATCGATTAGAGAGTTGCCTAACTATAGAACAATTTGAAAAAATTATAATTCATACCATTATCTACTATAATAACCGAGTTCTTGAAAGTTTTCCTTACACCAACGAAATGATAGATGCTAAGATTGTTCCTACTCCAGCAGGTATCTGGAATTATCAAACTGAGTATGGGAATAGTAACTTGCTATCGGTTAGTAGAGAACAACTTATATTGACATTACTTCCACGAACAGAAGGGCGTTTTACCAGAAAAGGGTTAGTAGTAAACAAGATGCGCTATGATGCGGATGGGTTTACTGAAGAATATCTTAATGTTGGAAAATGTACTGTGGCTTTTAATCCTGATGATGCCAGTGTCGTTTGGCTTCTAAAAGAAGGCGATTATATTAAATTCTCGTTAATCGAAAAGAAATATCAAGGAATGTCGGTAGATGAAGTACATACTCAAAAAAAGAAACAGAAACAATATGTTGCGGGCTTTCGAGAGGATGCATTAGCGGCAAAAGTAGATTTAGCTCAAAAGATAAATACAATAGCAGCACAAGCAGTAAAGTCTGATAATACAGACATTAGAGGTGTAACTAAGAGACGGCAAAAAGCCAGAACTCAAAGGCATAGAGATTTGACGAGCAAGGTGATTGATAATGAATAATTATAATGAATTATTACCTAAAATGTTATTTGGTGAAGACTTGAAAAATACATTACAGATATTGCCTGATTATGATTCTTCAGTAAGAAATCTAGATGCTGGTACGAGATTAATAGAGTTGATGGATATTTATAAAGTATTTGTACCACAGAATTTATCTTTAGAAATCTATACAAAGCTTTATATGATGACAGTAATGTCGCTGCAGCAAAAAGGAACAGTTGAAGCTACAAAACAACTTAATGCGAATCATAGAGCGATGACTGAAAACAAAGAATACAAAGGCATTATCACGGGAGCATCGTCGTGTACGGTGATAGGTCCTTCAGGATGTGGAAAAACGACATCGGTGCAGCGCGCTGTAGAGATGCTTGGTGGTACAATCACGAATACGCAACCTTATAGAAAGATTATTCCAGCATTGATAGTAAGTACACCGTTTGACGCAAATTACAGAGGGTTGTTATTGCAGATTTTACTTTCTGTAGATAATGAATTGGATACCGATTACTATAAGGCCGCCTGTAAATCAAATGTAAATGCCCAACAAATCTTGGGAATGGTATGCCAAGTAGCTCATCTTCATATTGGAACTCTAATATTGGACGAAATTCAGTTTCTTGTACAACATCGTGCAGGCACAACACTATACAAAATGATCCTTCAATTAATCAATGCATCAGGAATATCTGTAATGATGATTGGCACAGAGGAATGTCTGGACTATTTTGACCAGGCGCCTCAGATGGCGCGAAGGACAACCGGACTTCAATATCGCAACATGGATTATGACGTTAAGTTTAAAGAGTTATGTAAAGAATTATTCTATAGACAATACACAAAAAATCCTTCTGAACTAACTGAAGGAATATTCGTATGGTTATATGAACATTCTGCTGGGAACATTGCTAATTTAACTGCTCTTATACACGATGCTCAAGAACTCAGCATTATGGATGGCAGTGAATGCCTAGATATTACTTCCTTAACGAAAGCATATAACAACCGTATGCAAATGCTCCACGGATATATTGAACAAAAAAAATCAAATAGAAAGAAAACTTCTTCTAAGCCGACAAGTAGCATTACAGTTCCAGAACAAATCGAAACAAAGGTAACTGCTACTGATGTGACTATTGCAGAAATAGCTGGAATTATCAAAAATAAAGATTTGAATGCAATAGAAACATACAAGAAGTACTTTAATGTCGAGGAGGTAGTTGTATGATTGCATATTTCCCTGAATTATATCCAGATGAATTGTTTTACAGTACTGTTGCTCGCTATTACTCCCATTTGTACCCATCATATAACATGGCTATTGAAAAATTGTGCATCAATAAAAATAGTAGAATTGATATCGAATTTGGGTTGAAAGCATTAAATAAAGAAACGCGTTCATTCTTTGAAAAAACGTATGGGCTAAGAAGTATTCTTTTGAATCATACAATGTTTCTTCAGTATGCAATGTTTGAAACAAATGATCGTCGAATGCAAGCGGAAGCGATATTATTAGACGGAGAGGGAGACATTCAATCTGCTTTGCGATTTCCAAAAAACAAGAATGGAACAAGATTTTTACGATACTGTCCATTATGCTTCAAAGAAGATAAACAAAAGTATGGTGAGGCATATTGGCATAAAGCACATCAAATTAGAGGTGTTGATGTATGCAATAAACACGGATGTTTTTTACATAATACTAATATTGAAATTAGTGCTAAGTCATCTCCAAGGTTATGGGTAGCAGATGATATTGTAGTAAATTGTGAAGCTGATTTAGCAAGTGAAGTAGAACAACAATTTGCAGATTATGCAATACAATTGATGAAAGTAAGAACAACTTGGAATTGTCCGATTAACGAATGGCTAATATCAAAACTAGAAGGAACCAAATATATATCAGCACGTGGAAAACGAAAATTCGTTAATGAACTCTATAGCGATATGTTGGAATATTGTAAAGAATTCGGACGTGTTGGTATTGAAAAACAACATCAACTAGTAAAATTATTTACTGGATACAATAATAATTTTTTGGATATTTGTATGCTTCTTTTCTTTCTAAAAGTTTCAATAAAAGAATTAGAAAACCCATATCTGCCAAAAGAATCTCAAACAGAACGTTTCGATAAACAGGTTGAACAATATTATCAAGAAGGCTTAGGTTGTTATCGTATAGCTAGAAAGGTAGGCTCTAGTCCAACAACCGCATTAAAGACAAATTCCATTAAAGATAAAAAGCAACGTAATTATTCAAATCGTGCAGGCGCGACAAAACAAAATTGGGAAAAAATGGATAAAGAGATGTTGGTGAAAGTTAAAGAATTATGTGAAAAAATTTATACAGGTGATGGAGATAGGCCTAAGCGAGTTACTAGTTTTGCAGTTACTAAAGGGATGGGATGGCCTGACAAGAGACTAAATTATCTTCCAAAATGTAAGGAACTTGTAAAAACATACGCTAGTGAAAGTATCGAGGAGTATTGGGCTCGGGAGTGTGTATGGGCTTATGAGAAAATAATGAAAGAGTCTGTTAATATTAATTGGCGACAGTTACGTGATATGACAAATATGACACGAGAAAATTTTGAGAGGTGTAAGAAGTATTTAAGTAATTATACAGATAATACTACTGCAGATAAGATTAGAAGAATAATTTAGAAAAGAAAAAGGACTATGAACATATTATTCATTATCCTTTATAACTTGAACAACGTCTTGAATCTGGCAATCGATGGCTATGCAAAGATCATGTAACGTGTTCATTGTGACGCTTTTATTTTTTCTTAATGAATCTAAAGTTCCAGTGCTAACATGATGAACTTTTATTAAATCGTACTGTGAAATTCCCTTCTTCTTTAGGGTATTCCATAACGGCTCATAAGTAAAGATAACCGCCACCCCCATCGCTTTATATTTAATAAATTATATAATTTTACAAATACATTGAATATTGCCGAATATTTGGCTATAATTAATCAAAAGGAATAGCATAGCTTTTAAAAAATATTGAAATTACTGTTTGAAATTTATATAAAATTATGTTATTTAATGGGAATTTAAAGGAAAGGACTATAGGTGGAAAATCCTATATTTGGTGCAAAATATGGCAATCAATTTTGATTCAATTATTTCAAATACAAAAGGGGCTGCAAATATTGCAAAAATCAAAGTTACGTTAGGTCTTAAAGTAAATGAGTTAAGTAAACTATATGCAGAGGTTGGTAAGCTGTTCTATGAAGTTACAAGAAACAACAATGCACAAGATAATGATTCGTTAAAAGAAGATAAACTGTCTTTAGATATCGATAATATGAATTCGTTTGTTAGTGATTTGATGGCGAATGAAGAATTACGTGGTTATTTAGAAAAAATTACTGATTTAAAAAAAGAAATTGAAGAACTAGAATCTCAAGTATTAGTAGAAAAAGGTAATATGAAGCCGATTGATACTTCTTCAGAACAAACGAACCAAGATAATACGCAGGCAAATTATTATCAAAATGATGTAAATTCCAGTGAATCAGTAACTAAATGTCCAAAATGTGGTGCGGTACAAGGTATTGATAATGAGTTTTGCGTATATTGTGGAACAAAAATTAATAAATAAAATTAAAAGGAGTGGTTAATCATGTTTTGCCCAAAATGTGGAAACGAAATAAAAGAAGGGGTAAGCTTTTGTCCAAAATGCGGAACTAAAGTAGCAAGTAATCAAGAGAATTTTCAACAAAATAATTATAAAAGTCAAAATTATGGGCAAAAACCCCACATAGATAAAAAATCATTATTTACCAAACAATCTGTAGGGTTAATTGTTGGTATACTATTAATGGCTTATGGTGCAATGGATGTTTCATTTGGAGAATTGATAGGACTAGTTATTGCTGGAGTAGGGGCAGTAATTATGTTTTATACAAAATCTTAAAGTAGTATTGAAATAGAACTGAGAAAGTAATTATTACAAATGAAAAAAATCATAATTGACCATTTGATTCAAAAAAGTCCAGAAATCTTTTTAGTGTCCACTTTTTGATACAGTAAAATCGTATTACCAGATATACACTTTAACTGCGAGGTAAAAGTATATGTCTAAATATAAAGATAAAAAACCATCTATGATTGAATTTACTAGAAAGTATGCAAACAATGATCAGGCCTGTGAAGATTTCTTCTTTCGTGCCAAGTATCCTAATGGCTACTACTGCGAAAAATGTGGCTGTACTCACTACAGGAAGATTTCTACACGCAATCATGTGTATACCTGTTCTAAATGCGGTCATCAGTCATGTCTGTTTGCAGGAACAATCTTTCAGGATTGCAAACTGGGTCTGTATAAGCTGCTGCTTGGCTTGTTTATCTTCTTCACTTCCAACAAAGGTGTCAGTGCAATGGAGATGCGTTCTCAGCTGGATGTAAACTACAAGACTGCATTACTGCTGTGCAGAAAATGCAGAGTATTAATGACAGAATGCAATTCAGAAAAGATACTGGATAACATGTTCTATGAAGCAGATGTAGCATATATCGGCTCAAGATCAAAAGAACCAGGACATCAAGGCTGTGGTACGGAACAACAGCCTTTTTTCATAGCTCTGTCAACAAGCAGAAACAATAACTATCCACAGTTCATTAAATTGAGAGCAGTCCCAAAAGATGACAGAGAAACAACAAATGCCTTTCTGACACAGTCACTTGTTCTATCAAAAGATAGAACATTAAACACAGAGGGTAAAACAACATTCAATATCATGAAAGATAGAATTACAGTAGTAAATGAGAAGATAGATTATTCTAAGGATTGATCATAGACTCTATTGGCTGAATACTATTCTTGGCGATATCAAGAACAATATCATTGGCATATACCATGGTGTAAGAAAGATAGATCTGCCATTGTTTTTTGGGGAACAGGAATACAGATTCAATCATAGAAATACTGGGAAGCAGATCATGGATAAAGTAGCCAAATATATTTCCAAATCTCATCCAATGACCTGTAAACAAATTACGAATGCTTTGAATGCTGCTTTTCCTATTTTTGCTCAGTAGTGAATCTGATGGTCAATTATGAAACCTAATACAGAAAATTTACGTCTAGGAAGTAAAAAGAAGGCAGAAATATTGTGGATGAAGAAAGATTTAAGTTGGTTTACAAAAAAATAGTGGATTCTTATCGGTTGGATTCAAAAATTGCAAAACGGATATATCATAAAATCATGATGACACTGTTCGGAAAAGATTCTGATTCAGACGATTGGCAGGAAAATGACACAGATAAGAAAAGAGAAAGAGAGAAAATGAAATGAAATGTTATGCTTGTAAAACAGATATTAGAGATGAAGACTCCTTCTGTAAAAAATGTGGCAGTCCACAGAGATTTACAAAGCTGATTAATCAGGCATTGCAAAAGGATCAAGAAGCTTTAGCTTGGCTTTATAAGATGACATACAACAATGTATATCATACCATTTGTGCTGTTGCAAAATTAGATGATGATATAGTATTTGATTTAATTCAGGATATTTACATCAAGGCTTTTCAAAATTTGTCACAGTTAAAAGAACCAGAAGCTTTTCGCGGATGGATTAAAGTAATAAGCAGGAATGAAACCATAAATTATCTTAGAAAGAAAAAAGAAGTTACCTTTTCTCAAATGGTTTCTGTTGATTCTGATGAAATGATTGAATTCGAGGATACTAGAAAAGACAGATGTCCAGAAGAGATAGTTGATCAAAAAGAAACGGCTAGACTTTTGAATGAAATTTTGGATCAGTTGCCAGAAGAACAAAGAATAGTTGTTTATATGCATTATTATGAACAACTTCAAGTAAAGGATATTGCAAATATATTAGATGTTTCAGAAGGAACTATAAAGAGTAGATTGAATTATGGAAGGAAGAAAATAGAAGTTTGCATTAAGGAACTTGAAAAGAAAGGGACGAAACTTTATGGCTTTGCCCCAATTCCATTTTTCCTTGCTTTATTTGCAACTCAGGAAGCACAGGCTTCAGAAATACCAAATCCAGTGACGCTGCAGAATATAGAAACAAAACTTTCCTCAAGGTTATCAAATACATCTTATTCTGAAAATCCTACTCAGAATATAAATAAAAATCATACGACAATGTCAGGAAAAGAGGCTGTAAAAACAGCAGCATCTATAACCGGAAAAAGTACTCTGAACAAAGTGGTTGTGAGTGTGGTTGCTATTGCAATCGTTGGGGCAGGAGGCGTTGGAATCCACTCAATGAAAAAAGAAGAAGAACCACAGAAAAAACAAGATGAGATAGTAACAGAGCAGGAGTCTCCTGTACAGAATATAAATTTGGATGATTTGATTGGTGGCTATGGAAATGACGAATATCTTCTGGAACTTTCATATAAAGATGGAAGTTTGTTTATTTCATCAGGTATTATTCCGGGAAAAGAAATGTTTTCCTATGCTTATGACGAGGTTCAGATAGATGGAAACACTATGAAAGCCACATATGAGGAATGTAATGGAGGAGATGTTGTAAATGCTGATGGAACAATAACAAATGACGATGTTGAGAGAACAGATACTTTTGTGTTGGATGATGACGGCACATTAACTGTAACTTTCGCTGGTATCAATGAAATTAGAAGCGGGTCATACAAACGATATGAAGGGGATGGCTCGGTGTTCGATGCTGCGATAGAAGACGCAAAACTAGAGGAATTTTTGATTCCGTACGAGGACCAGTTTTTTTACTATTTCAATCTTACATATGAAAATGGTGTGCTGTCAATAAAATCCAGTCCGCTGCCGGGGCGTGAAGATTTTATTATAAATAATTATCAGGGATCAAATCCTAATCCGGTAGATACAATTACCTATGAGTATGATTCGTTTGAAATAAAGGAGGATAGACACGGTTATTCACTTTACGGATATCATACAAATTTTGATGGGTGTACAGAACCGGATATTTTTGCACTTAACGGAGATGGTTCTGTGACTGCAGTTTTTCAAGGAACACTTAAACCCAGATTCGCAACCTATGGTCCATATGATTTAAATGAGTATGAGGATTAAAAAATTTAAAAAAAATAAAACCTGATTCGATTTTTTTACGTCTAGGAAATATAAATACAAACAGGAGGAAACAAATTAATGAAAAGAAACAAATGGATTATTACAACAATTTTATTGATCATTGTGATGCTTACAGCATGTGGAACAAAAAACACAAAAAAACAAGAAAGTGTAAAAACAAAAACACAGGAAGAAACAAAGGAAAATACAGAAGAAAAGAAAACAACAGAAGAATATGTTGCAGGAACTTCACAAGACGATGCAACGTTGATACCAGAGGGGAAAAAGATAACTGGAAAATTAAAGAGTTATGAAGAAGGATGGTATTCGTTCAAGACAGGTAATGATGCAGGGACTTCTTATAGTATTTCTTTTTTGGTTTCGACAATGCAAGGAAAATTATGGTGCAATTTGTATGATGAATCAGGAACGAAGATAGAATATAAACCTTCATTTGATGACGGAAAAGCAGAGACTATTACTCTAGATAATTTAGAAAAAAATAAAACATACTGCTTTTCTTTAGAGTCTGCTACGAATGCTACGATAGGCTATACATTTATCGTAAGAAATTCAAATGAAGATGTTACAGTAGTGAATCAAAATATATCTGAATCAAAAGGAAAATTACAAGATGAAGATATTATCCCCGGAAGTAATCAGTACGATGCAACATTGATTCCTTTGGGGACAAAGGTGTATAGGGAGCTGGAGAAAAATAATCATAATGCATGGTTTGCTTTTACGACAGGAGATGAAGTGGGAGATATTTACAATATCACGATTATAAACCGATCTAATGATGTGCGCTCGGTTTTTTGTTCATTAGTCGATGAATATGGAGAAGTGCTTGATAGCGAGAATAGTTCGGATGATGGAAAAGCATCTACGATTGCAGCAGATCAGTTGGATATAAATACTACATATTATGTAGGTGTTACTACAGATGAAGCATCTACAACAGAATATTCTTTATTTGTGAAAGATTCAAATAGTGAAAATACAGCATACCGAACAGTCGAAAATGTTCCGGAAGCTCGAGGCGCTTCCAATACGGATGAAATATATGCAGGTTCGAATCAAGATGACCCGGCGTGGATACCTTTTGAAACAGAAGTAACTGGAACGATGAAACAAGAAGAGGGAAAGGCTTGGTTTGCATTTACAACAGGTGAAGATGCGGATACAACATATAAGATAAACCTTGAAAGTCACACACAAGATTGTTTTGTATATGGATTTTTATTGGATGAATATGGAGAAAGTGTAAGCAGTAATCTTGATGGTGCTAATAAAGGCAACATAATGGATTCTGGAAAATTAAAACCAAATACTCCGTATTTTATTCAATTACTTTCAAAAAAAAGTTTTAAAGAAGATGAAAAAGTAGAGTATTCCATTAGCATTGAAACATCGGAAGACAAAAGTGCGCTTTCAATGAATGCGAAAAAGACGTTTGAAGTTCCGTTTGAAATCAATGAAACTCAAATTCAGTTTGTTGCGAATAAAGCTACATTTATTGATAAAGCAACAGCTAAAAAGGTTTTAAAGCCGGTTGCAGAAGCAATTCTTGCAAATCCGGACAATGCAGTTCTTATTTCAGGTACAACGGCTACATATGGGACCCAAGAGTCATGTGTCGAGCTGTCTAATAGACGAGCAGAGGCTGTGAAGAACCTTTTAGTAAAAACGTATAAAGTACCAGATTCTCAACTCCAGACAGTTGGTCTTGGCTATGAAGCGGACCCGTTCGAAAGAGGTGCTGATGTGAATTCAAATGGTGATTTCGTGGAATCAGAAGGTAAAAAGAATCGAAGAGTTGTTATTTTAGATGTGGATGATCCAATCGCACAGGAAATATTACGATAAACAATAATAAAAAACTTGAAAATATGGAAAAGATTTTAAATAGAAAGAACAGCGGATAAGAAGAATTCTGCTAGTGGTGAAAAATATGGCAATCAATTTTGATTCAATTATTTCAAATACAAAAGGGGCTGCAAATATTGCAAAACTAAAAGTTACTTTGGGATTTAAAACAAATGAACTAAATAAATTGTATACAGAGTTGGGGAAATTGTTTTATGAATTTACAAAGAATAATCAAACCGAAGAGGTCGAATCGGTAAGTGAGGACAACCATTCTTCAGAGAATGAAACTACGAATTCATCAGTTACTGATTATATGGCTGATGAAAATATACGCGCTTGCTATGAAAAAATACCTAGTTTGGAACAGGAAATAGCTATATTAGAATCTCAAATTTCTAATGAAAAAGACAATATGAAACCAATGAGTACCCCAACAGAGACGGGATATAGCCAGACAAATTATTCACAGGATTCTGTGACGCCAACCGGATCAGGAGCTAAATGTCCGAAATGTGGAGCAAATCAAAGTTTAGATAATGAATTTTGTATTTATTGTGGAACAAAAATTAATAAATAAAATTAAAAGGAGTGGTTAATAATGTTTTGTCCAAAATGTGGAAACGAAATAAAAGAAGGGGCAAGCTTTTGTCCAAAATGTGGAACTAAAGTAGCAAGTAATCAAGAGAATTTTCAACAAAATAATTATAAAAGTCAAAATTCACAGCAAACTAAAAATGTTAAAAAGCCTACAATGAAAACTATAAGCAGTAAGAATATGGAACAGACTACAACATCTGACTTTGGGGAAGATTTTGTTTCTGGTAACATCAAAGAAAGACACTTTGCAAAATTTTATACACTTGTTAAAAGAGAGAAAAAAACGGGAATGCTCGTATATCTGACCATACTTCTTGCAATTGTTGCCTACGTAGAAATTCTGTCATTTCCGGCAGCTATAAGTGAGTACGGTTTTTTTCCAGAAATTTTTGGGGCGATATTTACGGCAATCGTGTGGCCTACTTTTATCTGGTGTTTATTTCAGTTGATTTTAAATGGATTTGGACAAGCCTGCATGAGATTGATTGTTGGTGCATCGAAAATCGAACGCCAGGATATGATAGAATCAATTACAATACCTGTGGAAGCGATTATCGCAGAAGCACGCCAAAACGGACTGACTCTTCCAGATGATATCAAAGTTTACCAAATGAAGACCGATGAAGCGGTGGTTTACGCATTTGGAATGAATTCTATTGGAGTATCCTACGCGATGACAGAGCTCCCAGAAGAGGTATTTAAAGCAAAGGTGCTTGCAGAACTTTATCGTATTCATGTAATGGATCCTGATTATCTGCTTTTCATGCTTGGTAGTAATCTGATTAGTATAATACTAGGACTTTTTGCTATAGTGGTTGGCTGGGTTTATATGAATTATGGTGATAGACGTAAAGGCCTTTTAACGGAGAGTGATTCAATGATGGGCGCACTTCTTTTTGCCTCATCCATTGTATGCTTATCAGCGTGGATGGGAGTTTGTTTCTTATTCATTCGTGGTGGTGTTAGAGCCAATCAGTTTGAAGCGGATAGGTATGTTGCACAATGCGGATATGGAGAGGCATTATGCCTGTATCTTGATAATTGCATGCCTAGAGAATTCAAATTTGGATTAAAGCTACTAGAGGTGGGTCATCCTTCTCGCAACCATAGAATTGCGGCTTTGCAGAAATTGGGAGTAGCATATAAAGCATATTAACAGTTGAGGGAGTAATTGTGTTTGAAGCCAAAGGAAAATGATGAACTAAACTTGTAAACAAGATAACTTTTACAGAAAGGAGACAGCAATTTCCACCCTTAGAATTAAAAACACGAGGGTCTATCGCTTAAATTATCAATGAAAAATAAAAGTGTAAAAAGAATCTCAATGATTTTAGCTGCACTCATGGTTGCTGGAGCAGCAACGGGATGCGGTGCAAAGAAAGACACAAAAGTAGAAAGTACGAGTGAAGTGGCAACGAACTCGACCAAGCTTGACGAGGACGCAATCAAAGATACATATACCGGTATCGAGGATATGTATGTATTGGAAGGTTCCAAGGACGTTGATTATCTTGATGGGGTGTTATACGATAGCTCTATCGTAAATGGTATTGATGTAGACAGTTCTAAAGTAGACACTTCAAAAACAGGAAATTACAAGATTACTTTCAGCATTACAGCTGATCGTACAGCTTATGACACATTCAGAGATGCTTTCATCAAGTCTGAAACTGTGAAGGATAAGATGTCTACTGACAAAACCAAGACAGATAAAGGATCTGCTGACAAGACTAAAACTGAAACAGTTAAGGTTAAAAAAGAAACAGTCGTTGTAAACAAGGATGAAGCGCAAAAGCTTGCTGATCAGAACAAACTCGTTCGTACAGACAATGGAGAAACGGTTAAAAAATCTGATGGAACCGAAGTTAAAACAGAACAGAAAGCTCCAGCTTCTACAGCTGTAACAGGTGGCGACGTGGTTGATGCTTCTGCCAAGGCTGAAGTAAAACCTGAAACTACAGCTACACCAACAATGGATCCAAAAGAAGAAGCTAAGAAAGAAGAATCAAAAAAGGATGATAAGAAGGAAGAAACTAAAAAACCTTCTACATCTGATGGTAAAGACAATTCCGGTAGCACAAACAAACCAAGTTCTGGCTCAAACAGCGCAGGAAACACAAGCAAACCAAACTCTGGTTCAAACAACGGAGGAAGCTCTAACAAGCCAAGTTCTGGTTCAAACAATTCAAATGGTGGGAACAGTTCAAATACAGAAAAGCCAGCGCACAAGCACAACTGGGTTAACGTGACAAAAACGGTAAATCATCCGGCAGAAACTCATCAGGAAGATGTTTACGAAGATAGACAGGTCAAAGTAAAGGATGCTTGGGATGAGCAAGTGAGAGTTGATGCGGGGGCAGAGTGCCGCCAATGTGGATATAGAACAACAAATCCAGATGATATGACTATGCATTGTCTTGAGTATGGACATAGTAGTCACAATATTTCGGAATACAAAACAGTTCACCACGATGCTGTATACGAGACTCAGAGAGTAAAAGTTGGTACAAAATCTGTTACTGATAAAGCGGCCTGGACAGAAACAATAGTTACCGGTCAGAAATGCTCTTTTTGTGGAGAAACCAAAACAAATTAACATTATCCTACTTTAAATAAGGAACAAATATAGACTTAAACTTAATGTTTGGGTCTATTTTTTTGTGCATTTTCCAATTGCAAAAGAAAATTTAAAAAAGTCTCCGATTTTTAGTGCAATCGAACGAGTTTAAAAATGTTTTTCTTACATACTATAATCGGTACTGTTTTTATCGTACCAAAAATAGGCCGGGAAGGGATAACCGGTCAAAAATAATTTCGGTCTTTCCATTGGCTAAAGCCCAATGTGGAAATCATCCGCCACAAGGCTCTACTGCTGATGTGTAAGATATAAAAGAACAAAAAACATTCTAAAAAAGAAAGGAGTATTCCAAATTGAAGAAAACTATCTTAAAAAGAAGTGTGGCTTCGACGCTTTCTTTTCTGATGGCATTCTCCAGAGCAGTTCCTAACTCTGTCGTTTACGCGGAAGAATCAGGAATTGAGAGTGAGATTGCTCAGGACTATGTAGCGACACTTAGCCAGACACAAAATGGAACGACCTCTTTTGTAACCGATGGAAACAAGACGAAGGATCCTGCAACTCATGTACAGGGTGACAAAGTTGAAGTTGCTGTTGAACCAGATGAAGGATTCAATACAGCTAAAATTGAAGTCAGAAACACTGACGGAACAGTTGTAGCTTCTCTTGAAGATGGTAAAGTCACTGCAAATGATAAAGGCAATTACACTTTCGAAATGCCTGCTAGTGATGTTACTATCAGTGTTAGTTTTGAAGCCGTAAAAAAAGAAACGGCTGACGCTGAAACAGAAAAAAAGGAAACAGAAGAAGTTAAAAAAGAAGTCAAAGCCAACATATTTGACGAATTTTTTGATAAATATAAAAACTCTTGCATTTAATATTGAAAAGATAGATGGACTTTGGATTATGAACCAAGGTCTTTTTTTGTGTGAAAATAGCTGTATGTAAAAATTAGATCTTCTGAAAATCTGACATATATATAGTGAAGGTCAGGATAACCATGATGAGTAAGTCGTAAGGCATCGTGTAAAGAGTATTTCAAAACAAACAGATAGGAGATGGTTATGATGGAGAAATAATTATTGAAATGAATTCAGTAAAAATATAGCAACCGCAGTCATTAGAATAACTTATAAATCATTATAAGAAAATTGCTTACAGCAAATTTACAGTAAACAGTTACAGAATATAAAGCACTATAGAAAGAGGTCAAAACAAATGAAAAACACAAAAATCGTAACATACCACAATCTCATGAATCAAATAACATTCAAAAATTTCCAGAAGAGGGATTACGACTTTTTTATGGCATTATGTAGCCAATTACGAGAACAGGATACAAACAAAATCATTCTTACTTTTAGAGAAATAAAAGAACTCTCAAATTACAACTTAAGTACTAAAAACGAACGTTTTATCTCTGAGCTTAAACGCATGAATGAAAAGCTAAAGAGTATTTCATCAACTATCGAAACAGAAAATAAAATTAGTATGTTTGTTCTGTTTCACACATTCGCTATTGATAAGGAAGAACAAACCCTCACAGTAAGTGTAAATGAAAAGTTCAAGTTTCTCTTTAACGATTTAAATAGAGAATTTACTGAATTAGATTTAAAAATTTTTACAACATTAAAATCAAGATATTCCAAAGCACTGTATCGAAAATTAAAACAATTTAGATTTACCGGTTTCTATATCGTCAAAATTAATGAATTACGACAAGTTCTGGATGTTCCAAAAAGCTTTTCACCAAATAAAATAATAACCAGGGCAATCAATCCTGCAATAGACGAGCTTAAAGAATACTTTCCTGGTCTACATGTAGTAAAGGATATAGATACAACTAGAGGGAATCCTATTACAGGGTTTGCTTTCAAATTTAAGAAACAGCAAACAAAAAACACAGCTACTGATGCCACCAAAAAAAATCATTCAAAAAGCAATGATTCAGATGCTGTATCAAAAGAAAATTTCAACATCGAAGAACATAATCAAACAACCCAACCCTTCGATGAAACGGATGATTACTTTAACAAATTATTTAGTCAAGAAATGAAACGTAACCGCGAGAACAATTGTTCTTAATACTATAACTCAGTCATAATTTTTAAGTATTGACTATTGGTCAAAACTTATGATCATAATTATTATAGTCATCGGAGGTATTATATGATATATGGATATGCAAGAGTGAGCACTAAATGTCAAGCAAAAGATGGCAATAGCCTTGATGATCAAAGAATCAAACTCAGCGAAGCAGCTGCTACAATAATTTTTGAAGACAACTTTACCGGGGCAAAGACAGACCGCCCAGAATCGGACAAGCTGAAAGACAGTCTCAAACCCGGAGACACCGTCATAGTAACAAAACTAGACCGTCTTGCTAGATCCGCTAGTAAAGGTGCTGAACTAGTCAATATTTGGTTGAAAGATGGTATTACTGTTCACATTCTTAACATGGGATTGATTAACGACACCCTACAGGCAAGCTAATCATGCAAATTATGTTTGCGTTTGCGGAATTCGAACGTGATATGATTGTTGAAAGAACTCAAGAAGGCAAAGCACTTGCCAAACTTTCACCAGACTTCAAAGAAGACCGTCCACAAAAATATGGTGTTGAAAAAATAGAATATGCTCTTAAGCTTCTTGAAAAAGAATCCTATTCAAAAGTAAGCAAAATTACCGGCATAAGTGTAAGTACGCTAACAAGAGCTAGACGTAAAAAGGAATATGAATAATTTAAAAAAATAACGACCATACAGGAGTAATTCAGAATCTCATATGGTCGTTTTCCTTTGTTCAAGTAGTTGTTGATTGCCAAATTAATTGAATATGTGAATGTGGATTTGTATGTTCACCTCCTGTAGCTTGACTACTTCTGAAAGGTTCTTACCACACCTTATTCCAAAACAGTGATTAGTTAGATGAGTCTTTGAATTCGTATTTTGAACCAGGTTTTGTGGTCTAAGTGTTGTGGATAACCACTTTCACACGTTTCTATAAAGAAAGGATGTTTATTTATGAAATTAGTTGGTATCGATGTTGGAAAGAACAGTCATCATTTTTGTGTTATGGACAAAGAAACCGGTGAATTCAATGTTGCACCTTCTTCTTTTTCTAACAACAAAGAAGGATTTGACTTTCTGATTAACTCTCTTAAACCATATTCTAAAAAATCAATTCTATTAGGTATGGAAGACACAGGGCATTACCATGTTGCTCTTCTTAAATTTCTTCTTAGCAACGGATATACTGTTGCCTTGATCAACCCTAAAACTACAGATCTTACACGTAAGATGGAAGGCGGAATTACTAAGAATGACAAACTGGATACAATCACTATTTGTGATGTCCTTGATACTCCTGAGCGCAAGAAACAGTATCGTATTACTAAAGTTGACCGTTTTGATTTATACGAACAAAGACAATTGACTCGTCATCACCATAATCTAAAGGAAGAACTCAATATCTACTGTAATCGACTACAGAAATCAATTGATCTTGTTTTTCCTGAATTCAACACCTTATTTGGTTCTAAATATGGCATTGTTTACATGAATCTTCTTAAAACGTTTGGCAGTGCTGAAGCAATTGCTTCTACAGATATTCGTACAATACGTAAATGTTTTGAAATCAAAGGCAGAGGCTGCCGCATTTCATTGACTCCTGAAAAGTTAAAAGAATGTGTTAAGAATTCTATTGGAATCTCTTCTGAAGTTGAAACTATACAGATCAAACACTTGGTAAGTCAAATCACGCTTATTAATGAGCAAATTGCTGAAATAGATAAAAAAATAGAAGAGTTCTCAATCACAAATAACTCTCCTATCCTAAGCATCCCAGGGATTTCTCATTTCTCTGGTACTTCTATTTTAGCCGAATTAGGAGATATTGGCAATTATTCTAAGCCTTCTCAGATCATTAAATTTGCAGGAGTTGCACCTTACCACTATGAATCCAGTCAATACAACGCCCAGCACACTGCCATAACTAAGAAGGGATCTAAATATCTTAGAAAGACTTTATATCAAATCATATTGCCTGTAATTAACAATAATCCTGCATTTAAGAAATACTATCGATTGAAGATTTCTCAAGGTAAAGGACATCGTTGTGCTCAAGGTCACTGCATTAGAAAGCTGCTTAGAATCATTTATCATTTACTAGAAACAGGACAATCTTTTGATCCTGCATTATTAAGATAAGACAAGTGCATCTGAACTTTTAAAAAATCGCATTTTAAAAGTTCTTTTCGTCATGCCCTAATGTAATCCAATATTCACATTTTCAAAGATCAATTTATAACTAACTAAAAAATCTAGTAATTTTACATTTTCAAACTGTTTCAAAAAAACTACTTGAATTTTATATAGTTAGCTTTAAAGAATGTCTTAAATGCCTGTTCTTTGTAAAATCCTTTATAGTTTGTTTTTAACAAGTAGAATCATAATTATAGAAGAATGCCAAATCAGCTGTAAAATGATCAAAGTAATTTTTGTAAAATGCATATTCGGCTAATGTATTATGGCGTTTTCTTTCTACTCAATACATGAAATATAGAAAATATGCTTTCCAATCCTTATCAATGATTTTAAGATATTCATTAATTCTCTGGTTACGAAGAGTGGACAAAAAACAATTTTCACAACAATAATAGTAATAGTTTTTAAGGTTAGCACTATTTTCATTCAAAGCTGCAAGCAAATTGATACGTCTAAATTCACTTTGTATTAAATACGATATAGCAATTGAAGTATCATATGAATTCCAAAGTCCTTTTCTATTACGCTGAAACAACTGATTAAGCAGAGCTTTAATTGCTGCTGTACTTTTAGTCTTCATTATCATAATAGATAAGCGTTTTGGATCTAAGCTGATAAATGCTACATCCGTATTTATCAATCTACATATTGTTGATATTACCTTACTATCTTGAAGTGTATCTTCGCAATCATAAATAAAATGGTAATAAACTTCTGTAGATGTAAGTCACCTTATGAATGCTTACGTTTCTGTAAGCCATTATTTGATTTAGCGAAATAGAGCACAATTCATTAAAATTATTGTAAATTAAATTTTTTGCTTTCATAAGAAAAGTGTTAGATACTTTAAGTCTTACAACCCATATAGTGTCAAAATTACAATCCATTACTTTTTACTCTAATGAAAGCTATATCCACATTAAATTTTAAAAATTTACATTAAAAAGGAAATGCTATTTTTTTGAAGTGTTTTTTTTGGAGAATTTATAAATTGCTGATGTTACTTATTTTGCTAAAGATATTTGTACTCAGCTTGATTTAGTCTAACCTAGCTTGAAAAAACTTGTGTACTGATTTCGCGAGGAAGTGATGCACCTTTTTCTAAGCGAAGATCTATAATTGCGAATATGTGCTCAGACTTCTATTGCTTCAGAAACTAGAAGAGTATCTTATTCGGTTTTCAATATATTCGTTAGAGTAAAAATCTCCGATAAAAGATAAAAACTTTTGAAAGCTTTTAAATCTTTTACGATTTCGCAATGCCATGGTATTATTGGGCTCGCTAACTATTTTACCACCCACATTGCCGATGCTTGTTCCACGTTGCCGATGCTTACCTACTGTATTGCCGATGTTCTATTACCCAAATTGCTGATGCTTTAAAGCCCAAATTGCCGAGTTTTTAAATATTACATTTTAAAACAAGTATGACAATAATATGCGGTTTATTATTATCATAGATGTTTCGAAAGGGTAGTTACATTACTTAGTCAGGGCTAGTTGGTGTATCAGTTTTAACGGCATCTAGAGTGGATTTATTACGATTTTCGCATTCTTTATACATGGCGGTAAAAAAACGTTTGTAGCGATTAAGAGAAAGTTCGTGAATGGTGTGGTAACAATCTTGGATATGTTTTTTGCTTTTACTTACGGTAAAATCAAAGGTATTTTTTACACCAGGGATCCTAATAGTAAGGTATACTTCTTTGTTTCCATCTATTACGTCCATTGTGCCTTCAGTATAAGTAAACTCATCACCACATTCGTCGATATATGTACTAGTATGATATTCATCCTTTGATTTGACGATATTATCCTCTCCGTTAAAAGCCTTTTGACGGATGCTATCTTCGTATTTATCTAATTCTAATTCGTCTGGCATTTCAAATGTATTTCTCTCTTTTGCAAGAGCTACCCAGAGTAAATCTAATGCTTCATTTGCATATACATTATCTTCGTAGTCTCCTAATACGATACGCTGCGCTAAAGTGGTCTCGTTAAAAGAGGTATTTCTCGGATAAGCATAAACGTAATTACCACATGCTTCAAAATCCTTTGGCTCGATTGATATAATTGATTTTTTGCTTTTGGTTCTGATGCGCATCGCGCCATTTTTATATCCCATAATTTGGTTCCTCCATAATTTTTAATTTACATAAGTATATATGCCATAAAAAATATTCTGGAACATGCATATTTCATAAAAAGTGGAGTGTTTTTTGTTTATGAAAGTAAAATTTTTTATTTCAATGAGTATGGAAAATGATAATTTTCGCCGAAAAGGGATTGATTGGTTAGCAACAATTATCGGGGATCGATATCATCAAAACCCTTTTGAAAAAGAAATTTATTTCTCTTTTGCGGAGACGTTCCGATCGTATAAAAGGATTGTTGGGGATGGGAGACGGATTCTTGCTTTTGTATAAAAGGCTTGAAGCTGGTTCGTTGTCCTGACCACGTACCACACAGGAAGCTGCTGAATTAACCGAAGAACAATTCAATTATCTAATGCTTGGATTAAATCTTCTGGCCCCTAAAATCAAAGAGATTCATCCGAAGCATGAAGATTTGTCGTTTTTAATCATCACCAGAAGCCGCTTTGTGGCGCCGATGATTATAACACTACGTATATTTGTATCTAAAAATAAAGGGAGTAATCAGATTATTATATCTGGTCACTCCTATTTTTGTAATTATAAACTACTTCATCTTATCTTTACTTGAATTATGGTCGCCATCCATATGTGCAGATTGGATGTCGTTATTAAATACAAGATCCAGCAGATATTTTTGCTTGGTTACACCTGCCATTTTTATCCTATTAGTTAACAAGTTATATTCATTTTCTGTCAACCTTAAAAGCAATTCTCGATTACGCTTACGCATATTAGTGTCTCCTTTATTTTTTATGTATTTTCTATTGAAAATAGTTAACTACTCAAATATATATATACGCTAAAGAGTCATGTCATCAAATTTTCCCTGCTGCAGTAATTCCTTAAATTCCCTATATAAGAGGCATTTTATCAATTTTCCAGAATATTCTGATTTGCAGAATACCAAATGTATATCATACCTTGCTTGAATAGCATTCAAATTAGCGATTAAGACTTCAGGTTGCATTTGAGAACGATAACGGTGTTCAAAAATGTCATCCCAAGTTGCGTTTTCAACCAACAAATAAAGCTTACATCCAGCCGCCTTTGCACGCTCAAGTTCGTTATAAAACCGATGCTTCTTATTACCAGCAAAGCAACTTGCCATTTCCCCTAAGTCAAGCTTGCGCTCAATTGCAACCATCGGTTCTATAGCATGCGTTTCGTCGTGAAGTTTTTTCCCAGAAGGTAGAGTAGCATTAAACGTATAATCCCCTACGGTTAAAGCTTGCCTTTCAAAACTTCCAAACTCTCGAAAACGAATTTTACTTTTCTCTGTGTTTTTTTCTCTTGTGTCTACAATAACTCGAAAATTCGAGAGCGATTTCACCTGATCATAGCTTCGCATAACTTACTCCTCCTTATCAGTTTCCAAAATTGGCAGTTTGTCACATCTTTTAGCCTCATATTCATCCCATGAACAATACTTAGCAACCCTTTTATATCCATATGTAAATCCATTAGAATATTCATGTGGTTGAATTTCTATATATGCCCCCAGTCGTAAACCTATCATGGACTTGACTTGTCTATCATATTTGTATTCAGGATTGGAATTCTCAAGTGCGTGAACGAATTCTTCAAATTTTTTCTTTACACTAGATGAATTATATTTTTTTCCTGGATATGGAATTGGCATATAAATGTATCCATTCCACTTCTGGTCTTCTTTTTGTTGATGCATATAATCGCTATCGAAAAAGTCCCGAAATGGTTCAGGAGATAATATATCATACGCTATTTTTATGTGTCTACCAGTTCGGTTCTTATTTAAATAAACACAGGCATCTAGTATTTTGATACCATAAAAACCACTCTCGAGTTTCTTTCCATTTGTCATATCAAAACTTCCTTTCTGTTAAATAATTACTTTACAATATATATATATATATGTCAGAATATGTCAGAAAAACGTCACAAAAATTTAATTTTGGATAGCTTTTTGGATATCAATTGTTACATACATCATAACCAATAAAACCGATGTAATTTATAATGATTCTCCCATAATTTCTTCCATACGTTTAAGAACAAGTTCTCGTGTCTGTGATGATACTGACAAAAACTTCGTCATCAGTTGAAAGTAACCAATCATATAAAGCGATGCAAAGGCTGCAGCATCAACTTCTGCCGGTTGATTATCATAATTGTCGATTCCGATTTCCTCAGCAGATTTAAAATCAAAGTAGTCTGGATTAGTTAAGAACTGCCATCTGACGCGTAAATTATGCGCAACATAGAACAAGAACTCTGAATCCGGTTCATCGGTTGCAGGAACAAAAAAAACATCTCCTGTAAATTGTTCTTTTCGAGTATCAGTACAAATATCTAGAAAATTGTGTGTTACCTTCGGGACATCAATCCCTAAAACAAAACAAACATCTTTGATGAATCTGTTCACTAAATCATCACTCATTATCTTTAAGCCTCCTAAATTATTCTATTTTATGTAATACTTATTATCGATTTTTTGCAGTGCAACTCTTTTACCCAAATTGTCGCAACTAATCACCATTTAGCTTTAACTCCTACTTTTTTAGTCAGGGCATCATTAATATAATATATAAATATCACATCTTTCGCTCTCTCTATATATGTCAGAAAATCGCTCAAGAAATAGGATAGCGTGCAGCCTTTTTGGATAACTTTTCGTGATTTAATGTAAAAAATTTTGATTTATTTATAAAAAGCTCCTCTTTTGCAAATGGGTGGTAAGTGACAAATTGTTACAGGCAGTGCTA
>ERZ791923.1604-NODE-1604-length-23856-cov-3.362758_pt1 | contig 23856 bp, 16 predicted proteins | sample MGYA00510133_ERZ791923 | MGnify/ENA primary metagenome ERZ791923 (study PRJEB30046, sample SAMN00792106) | human gut metagenome | study: EMG produced TPA metagenomics assembly of the A metagenome-wide association study of gut microbiota in type 2... | reverse complement strand
GCCAAAGGCGCAGGTCGAGGCGCGGATTGTCGGCCTCCACGGTGCCTCGGCCCACCATTATTGCCTGCGCCTTCGAGCGCTCGGCGTGCGCGAGGACGGCCGTCAGCGGATTGGAGACGGCTACCGGAGCGGGACGCCCTTCGGAGTCGTGACTGCCGATGAAGCCGTCGGCGGTTTCGGCCCATTTGAGTTCTATCCACGGGCGGCGCAGGGTGTGTGCCGTGATGAAGCGTTCGTTGAGCGCCCGGCATTCCTCTTCGAGGACGCCGACCACCACTTCTCGTCCGGCGTCGCGCAGCATCTGTATGCCGCGCCCGGCGACGCGCGGGAACGGGTCGCGGCAACCCACTACGACGCGTGGAATCCCCTTGTCGATAAGCAGCCCGGCACAAGGGGGCGTCTTGCCGTAGTGGGAGCAGGGTTCGAGGGTTACGTAGATGGTGGAGCGGCTGAGAAGTTCGGGGCGGCGCACGCTGCGCACTGCGTTGACCTCGGCGTGAGGCTCGCCGCAGCGGCGGTGGAAACCTTCGCCTATTATGCGGCCGTCGCACACTATCACAGCGCCGACCATCGGGTTCGGCGCCGCGTCAAACTCCCCGTGCCGCGCCAGTTCAAGCGCGCGGCGCATATATTTTTCCTCTTCCATTATTCCTAAAGAAGCGTTTTGTCTGTTTTTGTGACACCAAAGTTAATAAATTTTTCGTTCTCTTCAAAATTAATTATTAACTTTGCGGATATGGAAGAGACTTTGAAAATGATGCGCCGCCGCCTCGCGCCGCTTTACGGTCAGGCGGAATCGCGTGCCATCATCGAGATAATTTTCAAATACCTGATGGGGTGGAACCGGGTGGACCTGCTGATGCGCGATGACAAGGAGCTGTCGCCGACAATCCGCACGCGCATCGGGGAGATACTCGGGCGCCTCGAACGGCACGAGCCTATCCAGTATATCACCGGCATAGCCCCTTTCTACGGCATGGACCTGCACGTGGACCGCAATGTGCTTATCCCCAGGCATGAAACCGAAGGACTCGTGGACATGATAGCGGACCGTTACCGCGACCGTCGCGACCTTCGCGTGCTCGACATCGCCACAGGTTCCGGCTGCATAGCCATAGCCCTGGCGCGCAACCTGCCGTTCGCAGACGTCACCGGCCTCGACATTTCGGAAGGGGCGCTCGCCGTGGCGCGTCGCAACGGCAAGGAGCTGAAAACCGCCGTACGCTGGGAGCACGCCGATATTTTCACCTACAATCCCGAGCCGGAAAGCCTCGACATAGTGGTCAGCAATCCGCCGTATGTGCGCGAAAGCGAACGCGCAGGCATGGAGGCGAACGTGCTCGACTACGAGCCGCAGGGCGCCATTTTCGTGCCCGATTCCGACCCTCTGATTTTCTATTCGCGCATCGCCGAAGTGGCCATGGAGGGACTCGTGCCCGGCGGCGGACTGTTCCTCGAAATAAATCCGCTGGAAGCCGACAACCTGCGCAAACTGCTTGTGCAACACGGCTTCGTGCGCGTTGAGATTGTGGATTATATGGACGCCAAGAGCCGTCTCGCCGCCGCTTATAAACCGGGTAAAGATGGAGAGTGACGGCGAAGTAAAAAGAAAGAAACGGGCGCGGAAGCCGCTCACCGTGGATGCCGCCAAGCAGCGCATGGCGGCGCTCTGCGCGCGCTCGGAAACCTGCTCGCACGAGGTGAGTGAAAAGTTGCGCCGCGCCGAAATGGCGGAAAGCGACATCGCCGCCGTGCTACGGTTCCTGACGGAGAATAAGTTTGTGGATGACCGCCGTTTCGCCTGCGCTTTTGCCCGCGACAAAGCCCGCTTCTCCGGCTGGGGACGGCGCAAGATACGCATGGGGCTTATGGCCAAACGCATCGGCGGGGAGAACATCCGCGACGCGCTCGACTCGCTGCCGGCCGAGGATTACGAATCGTCGCTGATGGCGGCCGTGCGCAGCCGTGCCGCAGGACTCGACCCCGAAGACTATGCCGACCGCGCGAAACTCTTCCGCCGCATGGCCTCGCGCGGCTTCGACCCCGAGGACATCTCGCGCGCCATCACGCAGTTGCGCCGCGAGCTTCGCGAGGCCGAAGATTTCTGATTGTATGGTAATTATGGTGCGTATGAAAGTGGATTTGAAACCCTGGCTCGCAAGGATAGCCGACGTCTGTTTCCCGAAGCAATGCCTGCTTTGTGGCCGTCCTCTGTTAGGCACTGAAAACCATGTCTGCACGCTGTGCCTCGCCGCTCTTCCGCGCTCCGAAATCACCAAGACGCAAGATTCCCCGATGAAGGACGCAATAACCGGAGTGCGCGGAATAGTGGACGCAAACGCCGTGTTCAGCTACGTCCACGGCAACGACGTGGCGCACCTGGTTCACGAGTTCAAATACCACGGATACCATTCGCTGGCGGTGGAGATGGGGCGGCTGATGTACGACGAGATGTTCCGCATGGCCATCCTCGGCGACTACGACGCCATAGTGCCGGTGCCCCTCCACTGGACGCGCCTGATGAAGCGCGGCTACAACCAGACGGAGTGCCTCTGCCGCGGTCTCAGCGGGAAGTCGGGCTGGCCGGTGGAGAATCTGCTGAAGGCACGGCGCCACGGCAGCCAGACGCGCCGCAGCGGCACCCTCCGCCGCGTGAACCCGAAAGGGAAATACTACCTTCGTGACGATGCCCGCACCAAAGGGCGCCATTTCCTGCTCGTAGACGACGTCTTCACCACCGGAAGCACTATCCTCGCCGCCGCCGAAGCCCTCCTCTCCCGCTCCGATTGCCGGGTAACCCTCCTGACCTTCTCCCTGACTAACGGTTAGCGCAAAAGCTAAAGAATTTCCCTTGTGAAAAAATTGTGAAAAATATGAGTAAAATTTTCGACCTATACGGCCGCCCCGTCTCGAATCCTATCCCCGGCTCAATTTACATCCGCAACGGAAGAAAGTTTGTGCAACCCCGGGAATGAAATAGGTTATCCGCCAAGTAATGGCAGTTAAGATCACGCGGACGATGAACGGGCGGGAAAGATAGTGAAATTGCCGGAACGTGCGTCAGAAGCGGAGGCCTATTACGGCGCCGAAGTCTTCTATGGAGCTGAACAGTGCGTAGTGGTTGCTGCGGTAGAGGTTGCCGTCGAAGCGGCCGTTGATGCTGAAGAAGAAGTCTTTGTAGTTGTAAACCAACGCGATGCGTCCTTTGGCGCCGAGGGCTATCTGTCGGAGGAAGGCCTCGCTCGAGTCCTCGCGCGTGTAGTTGATGCCGATGGTGGGGAGAGCCGTGATGTTGAACAGGAAATTGCGCTTGAACACCCAGTTGTAACCGTAACCGATGAGCAGGTTGTATGTGTCGTAGTGGAAGACGTAGGGTTGGATGGGTATCTTCATGAATAGCTTCAGCGGGTAGGGGAGAGTGCGGAAGTCGAGGTTGATGTCGAGGTTGGAGTAACCGAATCCGAGGATGAAGCTGCCGGCGCTCCGTTTCTGAATACGCGAATAGCTGTATGCCGCTCCGTTGCTGTATTCGCGGTTGTTGAAGAAGTAGTAGCCGTGGATGCCGTATTGCTTCAGCTTGAGGCCGGGAAACTCCTTGCGTATCAGACGCCCCCCCTTGTAGTCGCCGAAGGAGCGCAGGTATGTGCCGCCGGTGTTTTCGTTGTAGAAGGCTTCCACGTTGAAGCGCTGGCAGTTGAAGCCGAACTCCAGCTTTTTGTGGTTCATGGGCTTGTTGCCGATGATGTTCGACATATCGAGCATATATCCCACGCTGACGGCCATGTATTGCACGTATACGCCGGCTCCCATATATATGTCCGACATCATGCGCATGTTCATGTGGTCGAAGTCCATCAGGTAGCTGTCCAGCCAGTTGTCGTTCTTGAGAAGCACTTTCCAGCGGCGGCCGGTGCCTTGCACATACTCCGGGTCGGTGCCGTTGAAGAACTCGTCGCCCCAATTGTAGACGTCCACGAGGAAACCCACGAATTTGGGGTAACTAATGGTTGTATCCTTGAAATTGAAATGCGAGTCGGCCAGTTGCCGCAACCATCCGGCGCCTTTGGCGGCAGTTCCGGTTGTATCGGCGGTGACGGAGTTTTCGGAGGGAGCCTGCTCTCCCTGCACCGTCGGCAGCTCTTGACCGAGGGTCAAGGCGATGCTGTCTGATTGCGCGTTGAGACCGAGGCAAACAGACAACAGAAGAATCAATATGATGAACCGACGTATCATAATACCCTGATAAAAATCAGTCGGCAAAATTAGACAAAAAAATCGGAGTCCGCAAATATTTTTACAGATTCCGAAAATACCGGGTATGTGCTCACTCGCCGTGTTCGTCAAGAAGTTTCTGAGCTTCTTGCAGTTGCGAAGAATCCACGTAGAGGTCAACGGGGCCGGTACCGGCCCCTGGGGCTGGGAAGATGGAGTCGAGGGCATTGCCGATAACACGGCAGCGGATGCCGTTGGCGCGGAGCATCCCCTCCACGATGGAGGCGTCCCGCATGTTCCCGTATTGTGCCAATATAGTCATAGTAAAGGAATTAAAATTATACCACTGCGTCTTTGACAGTAAGAACGCAGAGAATGAGGGGAAGGTTTACGGCAATGATTAATAGAAGGCGCAACCGCGTCCCCAAAAAGTATAACTGCGGCAAGAATGGATGTGGAGGGTTATTTGATGCCGCGGGCGTTGAGGGCGTTCTGGTAGCGGCGGGCGTTGGCCTGATGCTCCTCGTAGTTGGTGGCGAAGTTGTGATAGCCGGAGAAGTCTTCCTTGGCACACATGTAGAGGTAGTCGCTGGGCTGCGAGTCGAGCACGGCATCGATGGTGGTTACGGCGACGGTGCGTATAGGACCCGGCGGCAACCCTTCCACCTTATACGTATTATAGGGGGAATCGACCTGCGTGTGTTTTCCCAGCACGCGGCGGATGCTGAAGTCGCCCAGGGCGAAGCGCACTGTGGGGTCGGCCTGCAGTTTCATCCCTTTCTTGAAACGGTTGATGTAGAGGCGGCCGATTTTTCCTTTTTCATCGAGCTTGTTGCTCTCTTCGTCGACAATCGAGGCTATTATCATCACCTGTTCGGGGGTGAGGCCGAGTGCTTCGGCTTTTTTTCGGCGCGAGGAGTCCCACACGTCATCGTATTGGCCGGTGAGTTTTTGTAGAATTTCTTCGGGCGAGGCGTTGTAATATACCTCGTAGGTGTCGTCGATGAAGAGGCCGAGTGCCTGTTCGCGGGTCACTTTGTGGCCCTTGAGGAAATCTTCGGAATATAGGATTTCGCGGAGCGTCTTGGCGTCGGCGGAGGTTTTCATGGCTATGCGCCGGAGCATCTGGTCGGCGTTGCGGAAACCGTTGATGGTCAGGCGCACGGGCTGCTGGGCTCCACGCGTTATCCTGTAGGCGGCCCGCAGCGGCGACATCCCTTTGGTTATGAGATAGGCACCGGTGCGTTTCAGGTGCCCGTCGTCATCTACGGGCACTATGGCGGTCACCTTGTCGGCGAAGGTTTGTCCGAAGTAGCGCGTCAGGGTGTCGGAGAGCATGTTGCGGTCGGCGCCGTCGGGGATGCGTATCACCTTTTCTTGCCGCGCGCCGGGCATGAGGTAGGGGAGGGAGACTGCGGCAGGAATGGCAATCAGCACCGCCACGCAGGCGAGGATGACCCACAGCAGGCGGCGACGGCGTTTCTTCTGATGTTTCTTTTGCGGCACATAGTTTTTGGTGGGCAACTTGCCGCGGCGGGTGCTTGGAATGGGCTGGGCCATTGTCAAGATTTTGGTTTGAAGTTATTGATAATGAGGGCAATCTCGCGGGCTTCGTCAGGTCGTGTCCCGGCTATCGGGAGGCTCAACACCTCGTTGGCCAGCCGTTCCGTGAGGGGGAGCGAGAGGTGGTCGAGCACACCGCGGTAGCATTCCTGCCGGTGGGGCGGGATGGGGTAATGCACCAGCGTGTCCACGCCGTTGAGGGCAAGATGCTTCTGCAGCTCGTCGCGGTGCGGGGAGCGTACCACGTATTGGTGCCACACCTGGGTGCAGCCGTCGAGCCATGCCGGAGCGGAGACGTGCGGATTGCAGATGCTTTCGGAGTAGGCGCGCGCGGTGGCGTTTCGCGCGGCGGTGATTTGGGGCAGATGGCGCAGCTTTACGCGCAGCATGGCGGCCTGAAGCTCGTCGATGCGCGAGTTGTAACCGGTGTACCGCGAATGGTATTTTTCTTCTGACCCGTAGTTGTGGAGGGCGCGGATAACGCGCAGCAGCTCCGCATCGGAGGAACAGACGGCGCCGGCGTCGCCTTGTGCGCCGATGTTTTTGCCGGGATAGAAGGAGAAGGCGGCGGCGTCGCCGAGGCTGCCGGTGGGATGTCCGGCCACGGTGGCACCAATGGCCTGTGCGTTGTCTTCCAGCAGGATGATGCCGCGGCGTCGCAGACGTGCGGCGGCCTCGAAATCCCACGACGGGTTGCCGTAAAGGTGGGTCAGCGCTATGAGGCGCGTGCGGTCGGTGGTGTGGTTTTCAGCCTCGTGCAGGTCTATGCAATGTGTGGTTTCGTCAGGGTCTATCAGCCTTACTTCAAGTCCCAGCTCGGTGGCGGGGAGGATAGTGGCGATGAAAGTGTTCCCGGCCGCGATAATTTCGTCGCCGGGGGCGAGGCGTCCGAGCTCCATGTATCCGCGCATGATGAGGCGCAGGGCGTCGAGGCCGTTTCCCGTTCCTACGGCACCGGAGGCACCGCATAGCCGCGCGAGCTCGCGCTCGAAGGATTCCGTTTCGGGTCCCGAAAGGTATCGGCCGCTTTCAAGCACACGGCAGGCGGCTTCCCGCAACTCGGGAAGCATCGGCCGGTTTATTTCTTTCAGTGGTTGGAAAGGATACTGTTTCATGATTCGGAAGAGTCGGCAGTGGCCCGGGGTCCGCGGTTTCGGGGGCAGATTCCCGGCGCGTCGTCACAGCGCCACGACGGGGCGTTCACCCTCGGGGAGCGCCTGAACGTAGCGGAGGTATTCGTCGTAGTCGCGGATATAGTCTTCCTCCTCGTATTCCTCCGAGGCTATGCACATCAGTACTGTTCCGGTGGTGAAGTTGGGCATAGTGATCCAGGCTCCGGCGGGGACGAGGACGCCCATGTTGGCGCGGTTCATGTGGACGAGCACCTGCTCGCGGCCGTCGGTGATGATGAGGTCGAAGCTGCCGCTGACGGCGGTGACGACTTCCTGACAGGTGCGGTGGGCATGTCCGCCGCGGGTTTCGCCGCCCGGGACATCGTAAATGAAGAATACGCGGCGTATGGGGAAGGGCACATGGCGCCCTCCCTCTACGAACGAGAGGTTGCCGCGCGGGTCGCAGATCTTCGGAAACTCTATTATCCTGACTTTGTTTTGCAAGTTCATGAAGTAGGGGGCGGTTCTCCTTTTCCGCATAAACGAGGGTGCGCACGTCCGTACGCTCCCTCGAGTAAAATGGCGGATAAATTTGTTTTTAGGCGGCGGCGCGCGGCCGGAGGCTTATGGTTCCGTTGCGGCGCGTGGTTGCCGTGTGGTCGGTTTATTTCTTCTCTTTGAGACGCGAAAGCTGTTTCTCAAGGGCGTCGAGGCAGAGGTCGATGGCCTCCTCGAAAGAGTCGGCTGTTTTGGAGGCAAAGAGATTCTCGTTGCCGGGGACGTTGAGCTGCACTCCGGCCTCCTTGTTCATGGCGGTTTCGGGTTTTACGACTTTGAGGGTAACATCGACACCGGTCACGGCCTCGTAACGGCGTGTCAACTTATCGATTTTCTTGTTGATGAACGCCACGAGCTTGTCGTTAATGTCGAAATGAAGGGCTTTAATGTTAACTTCCATACTTCTGAGTTTTAGGTAATACGAAATAGGATTCCTTCAGAAAGAGCATCCTGTCCGGGATGCTTGGAGAGCTTTCCTTTTGCAAAGATAAACAATTTTTGCGGAATAATTCCTATTTTCTGACGATTATTTTTCCTCGTCGGGAAGTTTTTTCTCTTCCGGGGTGTCGCCGGGGGTGTTTCCGGCCTCTCCGGCGGCGCGTTTTCCTGCTTTTCCGTCGCGTGCACGCGGATGTGCCGCCAGATAGTCTTTCTGCATCTCCGAGAAGGTGACGTGGGTGTAAATCTGCGTGGTGGAGAGCGACGAGTGGCCCAGGAACTCCTTCACGGTGTTGATGTCGGCGCCGTTGTTGAGCATCGCGGTGGCGAAGGAGTGGCGCAGCACGTGTGGCGTCTTCTTTTCCTGCGGGACGGAACTCAGGGCCGCGCGCACTATCTCGCCGAGCTTCTTGTCAGAGAGAGGCGCACCTTTGTAAAGAAAGAGTTTGCCGGACGGGTTTTCGGGCCAGAGACCGTTGCGCGTGGCACGGTATTTCTCCACGAGCATGAGGGTTTCGGCGGCCATGGGCACGATGCGCTCCTTGCCCCCCTTGCCGTGGACAAGCATCTGGGCGCGGGCCGTACTGATGTCGCGGTCGGAGAGGCCGATGAGCTCGGCGCGGCGTATGCCGGAGGTGTAGAGCAGGTGGATGATGGTCGATTCCAGCAGGTCGAGGTATGAGTTTTCCTCCGACATCTGTTCGGCTGCGAGCACACGCTCCATGTCGCTTTCCGGGATGTATTTAGGCAACGCCTTGCGCGTCACTTTCAGGTGCATCGACGCCGCCGGGTTGATTTCTATCAGCCCGCGTTTCATCAGGAACGCGAAGAAAGCCCGGAGACTCTGCAGCTTGCGGAGCACCGTGGCGGTGTGGAGCCCTTTGCCCGAGAGGGTGGCTATCCAAAGGCGCACATCGGCGGCCGTCACCGAAAGGGGGGCGAACGAATCCGGCTTTTCTCCGGTGATGAAAAGAGAGAATTCACGAACATCGGTAAGGTAGGCGCGCACCGTCAGTGGGGAGCGCCCGCATTCTACGGTTAAAAAAGTTTCGAACATCCCGATGTGGTTGCTGTCCGAACTGTTAGGGTTCATTCCGTCCATTTCTGTTAGAAAGATATGGCGTCGTGAAGAGTGTTTTCGCGGCTCTCCGCGATGTCGGTGGTGAAAAAAGTATTAGTTTTAGCCGACGGTCGGGTGGCAAGGGCAAGCGCCAATCGTTCAGGGAGCACTGTTAGAACTGCTTATGCTGATAATCCGGGAGTGCCGTAGTAGCTGTCGTTTTTTTGGCGGTGCTTGCTTTGTTGTGGAATGTAGGGGTGTGGAGAAAGCCGTTCGGGTAAATAAACACAGATATTGAGATTTAAGGCAATGCCCTAAATCCCCATAGTCTGTGTAATTGTAGCGCGAAGAGGCTGTCTTTATTGCTCAGCCTGGCGAAGCTGCTGAACGTAAATTGCTTTCATCATTTTCTTGCGGTTCGTTACCGACGGCTTCTCGAAAGCCTGACGGCTGCGGAGCTCGCGAACGATGCCGGTGCGCTCGAATTTACGTTTGAATTTCTTAAGGGCTTTCTCAATGTTTTCGCCTTCTTTTACTTGTACAATTATCATTTTTGCTATTTAATTTGTATAATTTAATTTCTTTTCTCGATGCAGCACGATAGGCTCGTGCGGCATTTAGCGGTGCAAAATTAGTCATAACTTTTTTAACGGCAAAATTTTATCTCTCTTTTTTGAGAATTTTTTTGCCGGAAGGGTGTTGCTCGCGCCGTTACTGCGGTTTTTGTGTTTTAATGTCGGGGATGTGGCTTATTCTATTGATGTTGCGGGTGTGGGGATGGAATGGATGAGGGGAGGCGGGGGCTTTTACGAGGCAGTCCCGGAAAGCCGGGCCTTCCGGGACTGGTGATGAGATTCGGTGCTTCGGCCGGCACCCCGGCCGGGGCCGACCGTTTATTGCCGTTCTTGTCTTACTCGAAGTATTTGTCGGGTTGGTCGTACCAGCGGGAGTACATCAGGTAGTTGTGGGCTATCTTGATGTTCATCTCCTTGGCCTTCTCCGGTTCTACCATTTTTACGAATTTGGCGGGAGCCCCGGCCCACATTTCATGTGCGCCTATCTTGGTGCGGCTCAGCACCACCGATCCGGCGGCCACGAGTGCGCCTTCGCCCACTTCGGCGTCATCCATCACGATGGCGCCCATTCCTATCAGGGCGTAATCGTGGATTTTGGCGCCGTGGATAACCACGTTGTGGCCTATGGAGACATCGTTGCCGATTTCGATTACCGATTTATGGTAAAGAGTGTGAAGCACGCTGCCGTCCTGGATGTTGACGCGGTTCCCGATACGTATGGAGTTGACGTCGCCGCGCAGCACGGTTCCGAACCAGATGCTGCACTCGTCGCCCATCTCCACGTCGCCTACTATGGTGCAGTTGTCGGCCAGGAAACAGTCTTTCCCTATCTTGGGTGTAAATCCTCTTACTGTCTTTATAAGTGCCATATTATTTGTTCATTAAGGCTTGGTTATCAGCGGGTGAGTTCTTTGGTTTTCTCTGCGAGCCACGCAGCCTCGTCGGCGTTGAGCAGCGGGGTGAGGCGTTCGCGCACTTCGCGGTGATAGCTGTTGAGCCACTCTATTTCGGCGTCGGTCATTATTTCGGTCTCGAAGAGGCGCAGGTCGAAGGGGAAGAGTGTCATGGTATGGAAGCGGTAGAAGTCGCCGAACTGCGTGGTCTTGTATTTTTCGGTGACGATGAGGTTTTCGCAGCGGATGCCGTAGTCGCCTTCGAGGTATAGTCCCGGTTCGTTGCTGGTGATCATGCCGGGCTGCAAGGTGGCCGGGTTCTCGTTGAGGCGGATATTCTGCGGCCCTTCGTGGCAGTTGATGAAGAAGCCTACGCCGTGGCCTGTGCCGTGGTAATAAGCTTTCCCTTCGTTCCAGAGGAACTGTCGTGCCAGCACATCGAGCTGCGAGCCGCGTGTTCCGGCCGGGAAGATGGCTTTGGCCAGTGCTATGTGCCCCTTCATCACCAGGGTGAAGTCGTGGCGCTGCTGCCCGGTGGGAGTGCCCAGGGCCACGGTGCGGGTGATGTCGGTGGTGCCGTAGATGTACTGGCCGCCCGAGTCTACGAGCAGCAGGCCGTTGCCGGTCACGGGGATGTCTGTTTCTTCGGTGGCCTCATAGTGCACTATGGCGCCATGTTCGTTCCAGCCGAGGATGGAGCAGAAGCTTTCGTCGACGCACGAGGGGTCGCTCAGGCGCAGTTCGCGCAGACGCTTGCTGAGGCCGAGTTCGGTGAGTTTTCCTGTGGGATATTCCTTTTCCACATACATGAAGAAGCGTGTCAGCGCAACGCCGTCTTTCTCCATGGCGGTGGCCAGGTTGGAGAGCATGGTGTCGTTCTTGATGCTCTTGAGTCTGGCCACGTCGGCGCCGCCGAATACGGGGGTGCAGCCTATGTGGTCATAAAGGCCGCGGGAGGTTTTCTCCGGATCGATGAGCAGGCGCGTGTCCTTGGGCAGCGTCTCCACGAAGCTGAGGACATCGGCGTAGGGGCGTGTCTCCACATTGTATTTCCCGAGGTGTGCCTTCACTTCGTCGGTCATCTTTTCAGGGTCTACGAAGAGGATGCGGCGCTGCGGGTCGATGTAGAGGTACGAGACGAATATGGGGGAGAAGGCGATGTCGTTGGCGGCACGGACGTTGGTTGCCCAGGCAATGTCGTCGAGCGACGAGAGCATCACGGCATTGGCGAGCTCGCCCTTCACGGCCTCCATTATGCGCTCCATCTTTGAGTCTACGCTTTCGCCCACTACCTCTTCGTCGTGCACGAAGAGCTTGTTCTGCGGGCGCGAGGGGCGTTCCTTCCAGATGTAGTCGAAGAGGGGGAAACTGTCGTCGAACTTTATGCCGTTGTCGCTGAACTCCTGTTCCATTCTCTGGGCGAGTGCAACGGAGAAGGTCATCCCGTCGATGGCCACGGTCTGTCCGGCCTTCATGTTTTCGGTCACCCAGTCGATGAGGTCCACGGCGTTGGGTCCGTCTTCCTCCATCATGGAGAACCCTGTTCCTTCGAGTTGCTGTGTGGCCTGGATGAAGTAGCGCGAGTCGGTCCAGCAGAGGGCTTTGTCGGCCGTGACTACTGCGGTGCCGTTGGTGCCGTTTTCAGAGAAGAAGCCCGTGAGCCATTCGCGGCCGCGCCAGTGGGCGGGCGGGTTTTCGCTTTGATGTGGGTCGGTGCCGCTGATGATAACGGCGTCGATGCCTTTCTCCTGCATCACATTGCGCAGGGATTTCAGATATTCTGCATTTTTCTTTTCCATAACTTATAGTGTGTCGCCGCCGAAGGGTAAAAATGGGCCGGACAGCGGTGTTGGGTTAATCGGTTGGAAATAAAGCGGTTGAGATATTTTGAAACCGCCTTTATATAAAGCGGTGCTAAATTACGAAAAATAATTGTACCTGCCAACAAAATTCTTGAAAAAATCAGTTGCACCGGTTCGGGAAGGCGTTTCCCGCGTGGCCGCCCCGAGGCGGCCACGCGGAGGGTGCGCACAAGCATGTCAGGTGCGGCCCGTTCACAGGGAGGAATGGTAATTTTGGTAAAAAAGGCACATTTTTACCAAAAGAAATTGTGCGGCATAAATGTTAAAAGTTTTCCGCTGCCCCTTTCCGTGGGTGCGTATGGGATATTAAAAGATTGATTATCCGTAACTTTTACCGGAAGGAAAAATGGAATCGCAGAGCGCTCGAAAAATAAATAATTCACAAATTTGGATTTTTTAACACTTTAGAATGTCCACATTTTGCGAATTTATTATTAACTTTGCAGCGTATTTGCATCGTAAGGCATTCCAAGCCTAAAGACTGATAGTAAATGCACGACGAAAAGTTTTTAAGTAATAGTGATATAAAATTTGTAAGTTAGTGGTTTAGCAAGATTTAGTGAGCTTGTGAAAGTTAGCGGGTCTGAAAAAATCACAGGGCAGGAGGTGATTGTGAAATTACGTCCTGCTTTTGTTTTATAAGGCGGTTCGCGCTTGGGGATAATACCTCGTTCTTCTATTAAAAGATGTTAACGGGGCTGTAAAATTCTTTATCGTGAGGATTATTTCTTAATTTTGCACACAATTAAGAAATGTGAGCAATGCGCGTTGCGCAGGTTCTTAATGCCACCTCTGATACCAATACTCTTTAAAATAACGTTATTACGCAGATGGAAACAGTAGTACTGTTTGATACTCAGGAACTTCATGAAAACTTATTGCCGTTGAGCTTCACGCGGCCCGTGTCGCACTTCCGTGTCGGAATCCTGACGATAGGGGAGAAATGGCGGCGGCGCCTCGGGGCGGACCGCGTCATGTCGCTGGCCGTGTCTTATCTGCGTGTAAAATTTCCTGCTCCGGAGCCGGATGCCGAAGCTCTCTTTATAAACAGCGGCGTGATGCCCACCCCTGCATTGGTCGAAACAGCAGGCAACCTCTGTGCCGGACAGCGGCTGGTTGACGCCGAGGGTGATACGTTGGCATTCCGCGGCACGACGGCTGCCTTCGATGCCGGCGAAGGGGAACAGGGGGTGTTCGATGCCAGGGTGGACAGAATCCGCTACGTCTTCGATATTTTCCTCCGGAACGGCCGTGAACTGGTGGCTGATTATGAGTTGCTTACCTTGGGCCGTGTGTCACAGCCGCTCCCCCACACCTGCACGCTAATCGGCAGCCCGATGACGGAGAAAGGGTATCCGGCACTCTTCATAGAGGAGGGCGCCTCGGTGCAGGGAGCCTTCGTCAACGTCACCCACGGCCCTATATATATAGGTAAGGATGCAGAGGTGATGGAAGGAGCATGTCTGCGCGGCCCGTTGGCCGTCTGCGAGGAAAGCCACGTCAACATAGGCGCTAAAATCTACCCCGACACCACCGTCGGCCCGTGCTCGAAAGTCGGCGGCGAGGTGAACAACGTCGTGATTTTCGGCCATTCCAACAAGTCGCACGATGGCTTCCTGGGGAATGCCGTGGTAGGGGAATGGTGCAACATAGGCGCCGGAGTAAACGCCTCGAACCTGAAAAACGACTATTCCAAAATCCGCATCTGGAACTACGCCACGCGCTCCTTCATGCGCACGGACCTGCAATTCTGCGGCCTTATAATGGGCGACCATTCCAAGATAGGCATCAACGTGATGCTCAACACCGCCACGGTGATGGGAGTAGGGGTGAACCTCCACGGCAGCGGCTTCCCGCGCACATTCCTGCCGGGCTTCAGCGAAGGCTCTCCGGCCGGCTTCAAGGAGGTGACGCTCAAAAAGTTCACCCAAGTGGCCGAACGCGTGATGGCGCGCCGCAACATAGCGGTCGAAGACCCGGACCGCGCCCTTTTCGCCGAAGTGGAAAAGCAAGAAAAATCCCACCGCTAACCCCGCGGCTTCCTTTTTGCCAAAGACGGTCATCACCGGTACACAGAAAATGTACCGGTCGTTTTTTGTATATAACCTCTTCCCCAAGAGTTCCGAAGAAGATTTCTCCTCCCGGCTTCTCCCTATTCGAAATTAGTTTTCGTCAGTTCGACGGGCGGTTTTTATTCAGAGTGTATATTATATTTATAAACGGTGGCAATTTGCAAGCGCGGTCTTTACACTTGGCTGCTGGATGCAAATTAGTGTTGTTTTTCTTTTGAAGTTCTAAATATTTTTCTTAACTTTGTGGGCGAAGTGATAAGACTTTGCCTTTCTGACCGTTGCATTTTCGCTTGATTTTAATACCTATCGGAAATTCATCAGGATTGCCTTTACTTACCACATACGCTTTCCGGAACTTTCCGCAGTTTCAGGAGAATGGCCTGTTAAGACACATACTTATAATCTGATTATATGAGAAAATCCTTACTCTACCTTCTTACAGTATTGCTAAGCGTGAGTATCGGAGCCTCGGCGGCTACTTTGCACCGGTTGCCGCGTACCGACACGTTCCGGCCGCTGAGCGAGAGCGGCGTCCGCGCACCCATGCTTAAGAAAGCCCGTGCCGCGGCGCTCACCGGCGCAACCACGGTGCTCACCGAAAACTTCGACAAATGTACCGCCGGCTCCGAAGCCTCCCCCGCTTCCGAAGGCATTGCCGGAGAGATTCCCGCCTCCTGGACTTCCACTCCGGGGTGGGTCGGGGCCACTGTGCACCAGGCTGGCGGTTGCCTATTCGTGGACTCGTGGCAGACCACCTCCAACGGCCAGCCCGTAACCACCTATCTTCTTGACACACCGAAAGTCGGCGGCAGTGCATTCGGCGCGTTGCGCATCACATTCCGCGCACGCACGGCCTCCGGCTCTATGCCGCTCTACGTCATAAACGCCAACGGCAATACCTCTACCTCCATCTCCACGGCATCGGCCGAAATCGGCCCCGCATGGGGCGAATACGAGGTATGGTTCACCGACGCCATCCCGGCCTCTTTCTTCGAATTCCAGGCCGACAAGGGCGCTTTCTACATCGACGACATCACGGTGGAGACAGTCCCGAAGCTAACCGCCCCGAAGGTTCTCCCCGCAACAGACATCACCACCACGGCCTATACCGCCAATTGGAGTGCCGTAGAGGGTGCCGAAGGATACCTTGTGTATCCGCGCATCTCCCACATCTCCGACGGCATGGAGCCTTACTATGTGCTTGACACCGACTTCGAGCGCATCACCGACGGCACCGTCGACGAGCCGGTAGAGCCCGTTTATGTGATAGAGTCGCTCGACGAAATAATCGACGAGCAGGGGTGGCTGGTGCGCCTTCCCGTCCGCGCCAATTCGGCCCTCGGCCTCACTAATAAATACATGGGCAGCTACGGCAACTCGCTGTTGCAGTCCCCTACGCTCAACCTCTCCGGCGCCAAGGGCAACGTGGACGTCAAGCTCCGCTGGCTGGCGCAGGATGTGGACATGTTCCAGGTCAACCTCTATGAAGTGCGCGTGGACGGCTCCGTTTCGTTGCGTTCCACCAAGATGGTCTACACACAGGAGGAATACAACGAATGGAAAGAGAGCGAGTTCACCATCGGCGGCGGTACCAACAGCTGTATGCTGGTAGTGCTCCTCCCCGAGACCACCAAGGGCACGGTCTTTTTCGACAAGATGGAGTTCTCGCAGACCCTTGAAGAGGGCACGCGCTTCACCGTTCCCGGAACGACGCTCAACGTGACGGAAAACAGCGCCCGGGTGCAGACCCCCGACGCCGCGGCCGACGACTCGCGCTCCTACAGCGTGAAGGCTTACCGCGTGTGCGGCGGCAAATCGGTGGTATCACCCGAATCCAACTCCATCACCGTGGGCGCCGACAGCGACGAGATACCGGAATCGCTGGCCACACCGCAACCCGGCGAAGCGCAGGTGCAGGGTTCGCGCTTCACCGCCTCGTGGCCTGCCGTGGAGGGCGCAAACGCCTACGAAGTGCAACTTTACCGCCGCCACACCGCCAACGGAAACGAATCCGTCACCATCGTAAATGAAAACTTCGACAAGATAGACGTAGGCACCGACGACCTCGACCATCCCCGCTGTATGCACGAAGACGGCTACGACCGCCTGGACGACTTCACCAACGTCCCTGGCTGGGAAGTGTTCCAGGGATTCTACGTGGACGGCATCGTCGGCATCCTCGGATACTGGAACATGCTCGGAGTGGGCTGCTACATGAAGTCGCCCGTCTTCGACCTTTCCGGCAACGACGGCAACATGACAATGAGCATCCGCATAGGCTCCGACTACTACAACCAGGGCGCCACCGTCTACCTGGCCCACGACAACCCGGAAACCGGTGGGGTGGTATATGACGAAGAGTTCCCCCTCGACGAGATGGAACGCGGTATGCACCCCTTCACCAAGACCTTCTCCAAAGGTCGTGCCGACTCCTACTTCGTATTCTTCCCCTACGGCTATGGCGTAAGCTACTTCGACGACATTGTGGTGACCCAGAAAGTCCCGGCCGGCGTCCACGACACGCGCGTCTCGCGCCGCATCGTCAGCACTCCGTCGGTCACCATGACCGTCCCGGACGTGAACACCAAGGATGAATACTTCTTCACGGTGCGTGCCATCTGGCTCGACAACACCGACAAGGAGCGCGTAGGCTCCGACGCCTCCGGTGAGATAATGCTCGAAGGCCTCACCCCCGCCACATATTACAGCGGTAAGGTGACCGACCCGGACGGCAAATGGATTCCCGGAGCCACCGTCACCGTCCGCTCAAAGGACGGCAAGAGCGTGGAAACGGCCGTGACAAACCGCTGGGGCCTCTTCCGCGTGGACAATATATGCGATGCCACGGCACGCTACAACGCAGTAGTCACCGCCGACGGCTTCCATCCCGCGCTGGCAGAAAACCTCTCGTTCACAGCCCTTAAAGCCATAGAAGGCGCCGAGCTCATGATGCGTCCCGTCACCGATGACAGCCGCCAGATAGGACAAGTCACCGGCAGCTCGGACGTCGGCGCCCTTTATCTCCAGTACAACAACTCCGACGTGGAGGCCATCTACACCGCCGACGTGCTCGGAATACCTGAAAAATCCAAAATTCTCGGAATCTCCTTCGACGGCTATTGCGAGACCGAAAAAGAGGTGACTCCCACCGTCACCCTCAAGATAGAGAACACCGGCGCCACCAGTTACGAAACGGCTGCTCCCGCCATGGGCGCCGACGCCTTCACCTTCTGGGCCGGCGAGATGACCCTCGACACGACCGGCAGCGCCACATCGCCCGACTGCCTGCTGAGTTTCGCCAACGAGGAAGGCTTCGAATACACCGGTCGGTCGCTTCGCATCCTCATGCAGTCGCGCTGCAACCGCAACTCCGACTTTTACTTCCTCACTGACGCCACGCGTCCCGGCACTTCGGTTTACCGCTACTGGAGCCGTACCGAAACGCAGGAATGGGAAACGGCTCCCGAAGGACTCCCCGTGATGCGCATCGTCTACGAGGCACCCGTTGACGGCATACAGACGGTGACTGTCGGTTCCGCCGCGCAACCCTTCGACCTCGCTGCAGTTCCCGGCGGCGTCCGCATCACCGCACATGACCTTTGCCGCCTCGGCGTCTACACAGCCACAGGCATCCGCGTGGCCGACGTAGCCCTCTCTGCCGGACAGCAGCGTACACTCCGCCTCCCCGCAGGAGTCTATATCATCGGCAACCGTAAAGTTGCGATACGTTGAAAAATAAACACTAAAAACTATACTAAATGAAAAAATTACTGACTGCGGCACTCGCCGCCTTATGCCTGACGGCTCCGGCTGCCAATGCCCAGCTTGAATACAAGCAGGTTGGCACCATAAAGGCCAACGACTACCAGTACCGGACGAGTAATCTCCCTGTGTACACCATGAGCAAGTATGCGCAAGGTGTGACCATCTACCGCAAGGATTTCCTCTCGATGAACGCCAACACGCTGATTAAGGAACTGACCTTCTTCGGCTATCAGGATGCAAAATCGGGTACTGTTCAATATTCGTTGTACATCGGCAACACCACTTCCACATCGATCGACGATTTCATTATCCCGGGCGAAAACGAGGGCTCGGCTGCCACGACCCTTTTCGACTTGTCGAAGGTCACGAAGTTTGCCGATGTCACGTTAACGACGGTTGAGAAACTTGGATCTGCCGCAGAACCCGTGGAAATCCTTACTTTTACTAATGACACGGGCTTCGAATACACCGGCGAAAACCTGGTTATATTCATAACTATGAACGATGGCCTGACTTCGTGTGTCTATCCATTCACTACTTTCATGACCGCCAACAACGGCACCGCCGGCAATTCATACGGCGGATACCGCGAATCGGGTTATACTACCGTGGGGTACGGTATCAATACCAAAAAATGGACGAAATATAACGGCTCCACCAATCCCCGCACTCCGGTGGTGAAGATAGGTTACGCCGGTGCCCGCGTGGCTGTCGAAGCCCGCATTTCCGGCAAGATGGTGTCTTCGCTCAACAACAACGGCATCGGCGGCGCCACCGTGTCGCTCGGCGGCCAGACCGTCACCACCGACACGTCGGGCTCCTTCTCTTTCACCATCGATGACGTGGACATGGACGCCACCTACACCCTGACTGCCTCCGCCACCGGCTACGAAGACTTCAGCCAGGTGGTTGACATACGCTCGGGCGGCGACCTCCTGCTCGGCAACTTCGTGATGACGAAACTCCCCGTTCCCGCCACGCTGTCGGGCCGAGTGCTCGACTCCGCCGACTCCGAGGCCATCCCGGGCGCAACCGTTGCCTTCAACGGCCAGAGCGTCACTACCGACGCCACCGGCAACTACTCGTTCAGCGTCGCCAACATCGACGTGCTCCCCGCCGAAGGCCTCGCCCTGACGGCCAACGCCGCCGGCTTCATCCCCTACAACTCCAACGTGCAGCTCACCGGCAACATGGATATGGACATCCGTCTCGAACCCCTGGGACAGCTTCCCGGCGAAGGCACGCTCGTAGGTGAGTTCAACCCCGACAACTACAGCTTTGCCGTGCCCTTCAACCCGCTGTGGAACTACTCCAACCAGCAGTTCGTTTACCCCGCCACGATGCTTTCGGGTCTCGCACAGGGCAGCAAGATTAGCTCGGTATCCTTCTACGGTTACTATCCCGAACCCGCACCGGCAGGCGGCGGCGACGAAGGCGGAGAAGAGGGTGATGACGACTATGGCTACGGCTACGCTCCCGCCAAGGCTCCGGCCCAGAGCAACTATAACCTGAAACTCTACATCACCGATGCCGACTTCACACAGTTCGGCTCGCCCATAACCCCGATTTCCACTGAAGCTCTTACCCCCTACTTCGACGGTCAGGTGACGCTCAACACCTCAGGCGACCTCTACCACCCTGTCGAACTCGTGAAACTTGAGTTCGACCGCCCGTATGAGTATACCGGCGGCAACGTGGCCATGATAGCCAATGTAGCCGGCGGCCGCTCCGCACTGCTTTACTTCTGCACGGTGCCCTCTGCCGGCAACGGCGCCATCGTACGCATCTCTTCCACCGAAGTTTCGCTCGAAACCACCAACTGGGGCAATGTCGGCGTACTTCCCGTTCTGCGTCTCGGCCAGTATGTGCAGGGTGCCGTCATCTCAGGTACCGTAACCGACGAGACTACCCATGCTCCGGTGGAGAACGTTACCGTGACAGTCACAGGCAACGGTGCTACCGGACTCTCGACCACTACTGATGCACAGGGACGTTACTCCATCTCGATACCCGACTATGTGCTTGACTCCCGCTACCGCGTCAACTTCTCATGCGACGGCTATGACGACGAGACGGCAAACGTAACCTTCACCGAAGGCAACCTCGAGCAGACGCTGAACATCACGATGTACAATCCGGAAAGCGGAATCGAAGGTATCGGTGCCGAAGGCGCCCTCTTCGATGTCTACACCGTGACGGGCGTGAAAGTGCTCAACGGCGCTGATGCAAGCCGGCTCGGCACACTCCCCGCAGGCATCTACATCGCCAACGGTAAGAAAATAATCATCAAATAACAAGCTGAATCCCGTCGGCAAGAAGAGGGTGGGGCTGGCCCACAGCCCGTTCCGCCCTCCCCGTTGCCGGGGGAACCTTTCAATATCTTAATTTATTTTTGAAGGAAAGAATGTCCGCCTCCTTATAAGATAAGGCGGATATTTCCCAATCCATCTGAAATAATAAACCCTTACTTTATGGAATACAAAAAACTCAAGTATCTACTGGCCGCGGCAGGCGTGGCGTTGCTGGCCCCGGCAGCGGCGGCCATCAATCCCACAGTGAACAGAGCCGGCCGCCATGTCCCGAAATCTCCTTTCCACCGCCCCGTGCAGAAACCCTCTTACGGCATGAAACCGGCGCCCGTCACCGCGCTGCGCAGCTTTGCGACAGGCCCGGCACGCAAGACGGCCGGAGGTACCACCCTCTACGGATATCTCACCGCCGGACACGGAGATAACGACCACGGCCTCTACGAGTTCAACGAGCAGGGATTCACCAAAGTGTGGAGCGACCCTCTCTGGAATCCGGGTTCCTACAGCTTCAGCAACCTGCAGTCCGGCTGGTACAAAGACGGAAAGCTCTGCGGTTTCGACCACTGGTTCGAATACGGATACTTCTGGGGACAACTTTATTACGAAATAGACTTCAATACGGGAGAGATAGTCAAAGAGCTGGAAGACGAGGACTGTATCGACACGGGATGGTTCGTCAACGGTGCCTACGACTCCGACAACGACATCTTCTACGGATACGGCACAGACGACGAGGACGAGGCCTCCACGGCTCTCTTCATGAAGACGTCCGGCTCCAATCCTTTCCAATACGAGATAATCAAGGATTACGGCAAGAGCCAGCAGGGTTACAGCATGCAGTGCATCTCCATGTGCTACAACCCCGTGGACAAGAAACTGTACGGCATCAACCTCAACAAGCAGTTCGTCACCATCAATCCCGCCGACGGCACGCAGACGCTCATCTGCGATGTGCCGGTAAATATGGGCCTCTATGTCACCGGCCTCGTCTACAGCCCTGCCGAAGGGGTGTTCTACTGGAATTGCAATTACGACAACACAGACGGCTCGTGGGGTTCCGACCTTTACACCATCAACGCCGCCACACATGAGTTCACCAAAGTGGACAGCTTCGAGGGAGGCCCCAGTTTCCAGATGCTCTTCAACGTGGGCGACAATGTAAACTTCGCGGCCCCGAAGCGTCCGGAACTCAAGGAAGTGAACTTCGCTCCGGGCTCCACCTCGGGAACCATCGTCTACACCATGCCGACGCAGAACCTCGAAGGGGGCGCCCTCGGCGGTACCCTCACTTATAAAGCCACCATCGACGGACGCCTCGACAAGTCCGGCACCTTCACCCCGGGCCAGGAACTCACCGTAGAGGTCGATAACGTCAGCGACGGCAACCACGAGTTCGGAATCTCCGGCCTCTGCAACGGCGCGCAGGGTCCCGAACTTGTCACGAAGCTGTATGTCGGCGCCGACCGTCCCATGGCTCCCAAGTCCGTGACCCTTTCGGAAAACCTCATCCGCTGGGCTCCCGTCACCGAGGGCGTCAACGGCGGATACCTCGACAAGGAGAAACTGGAATACGAGGTTTACCTCAACGGCCAGCTGCTCACCACCACCAAACGCAATAGCTACGACCTTACCATCCCCGCCGTGCCCGCACAGCGCTGGACGGCATCGGTAGTGGCCGTCTGCGACGGCAAGCGCTCCACGCCTGCTTACTCCAACGAGATAGTGGCAGGCGAGGCCTGGAAGATGCCTTACCGCTTCCAATGCACCGAGGAGAACCTGGGTCTTGCCAAAATCTTCAATGTAAACAATGACGATGAAACCTGGACTTACACCGACTGGGAAGAGGGATACTACTCAGGCCAGGTGGACGAAGGCACCGGCGACGACTGGATTATCTTCCCCGCCGCTCACTTCGACGACGCCTCCAAGAACTACTCCTTCTACATCGACTGCATGAGCAAAGCCAAAATCTACCCCGACACCTGGCTCGAGGTCTACTATGGCGAATATCCCGAACCCGACATGATGACCGGCGTCATCATGCAGCGCTTCCACCCCGAAAGCCGCGACTACCGCACCTACGGCAACCCCATGTTCAAGGTGCCCGAAGCCGGCGACTACTACATAGGCGTGCGTTGCATCACCAACCAGGGACAGCTCGGCTGCATCATCAGTGAAATCCGCGTGGAAGACAACGACATAGCCGGCGACTCGCCGAAGGCCGCCTCCGACATCACCGCCACTGCCGGCGAGAACGGCGCCCTCAGCGCTACCGTCACCTTCACGATGCCCGACAAGACCGTCGGGGGCGCCACCATCGACGCCTCCAAGACACTGACCGCAGTTGTCACCGGCGTCACGGAATCGACCGTCACCGGCCATCCCGGTGAGCAGGTTTCCGCAACTGTCGGCACCATCCAGGGCGACAACACTATCTACGTACAGGTTAACGACGGCAACGTCAGCGGAGAACGCGCCACCGTAACCGTCTACACCGGAGTTTCAATCCCCGGGACCGTGCGTAACCTCTCCGGTACCGTCAGCGAGGACATGCTTTCTATGACCATGACATGGGAAGCCCCCGAGGCCGACCGCAAACCCGGTTACGTCGATCCCGCGACGGTAGAATACTTCGTAGGCCTTTACAACGAGCGCAGCGGAAGCTACGACCTCCAGTCGATAGGCATGGGTATAACCTCCTATACTTTCACATTGCCGGCGAATGCCCCGCAAGACATCTATCAGATAGGCGTCCAGGCACGCAACGCCGCCGGCAACAACGACCGCCTAATGGTGCTACGTCCGCAGATGGGACGCCCCTACACCCTCCCCATGAACGACGACTTCGAGACTCAGGAACTCGCTTACCAGCCTTGGGTGCAGTACAAAGTCGAAAGCAGTCAGTATGATGTCAACTGGGCTCTGATGGAACTCCAGCAAATCGCCACCGACTGGGCCGGCAACTACAATGTAGCCCTCATCGGCTATTGCTCCACCGAAAACGTGAACGCAGAAAGCCTGCTCGGTCTGCCGCGCTTCTCTACCGAAGGCCAGACCGAAGTTACCGTCAAAATCAAGTACTATGCCGGCGCGGAAGCCGCAAACCTCAAGCTGCAAGGCTCAGTCTACTCTTCGACCGAACCAGTCGAACTTCATAATTTCGTGATAACAGGCGTTGACAGCACCGACGAGTGGAAGACAGCCGAAGAGAAACTCCCCGCCGATATGCTCGGACGCAAATGGGTGCAGCTCTACCTCGACGCCCTCTTCAGCCAGTCCCACAACTATACCATCATCGACTCCATCGAAGTGGTGGGCGACAACAGCGGCGTGATAGCCGTGGTAGACGCCAAAGGCTCAGTGAATACAGAAAAGGGTGCCATCCTCGTCAATGGCTTCGACGGCGAGACAGCCCGCGTCTTCACCACCGACGGCCT
>ERZ791923.1595-NODE-1595-length-23967-cov-7.577325_pt1 | contig 23967 bp, 26 predicted proteins | sample MGYA00510133_ERZ791923 | MGnify/ENA primary metagenome ERZ791923 (study PRJEB30046, sample SAMN00792106) | human gut metagenome | study: EMG produced TPA metagenomics assembly of the A metagenome-wide association study of gut microbiota in type 2... | reverse complement strand
AAAATTATTTTTCTCAAAAACAAAGATTTGACAGCCAAAATCAAATAGATATGAGTAGCTTTATGGATACTGTTGAAAGAGAAGTTATGGCAATCAGCAGTAATGTGTTTAATAACAATGAGTATCTCGGACAAGCAGTCAGAAATAGTCTTAACGGCATGGCGATTTATGCGGACGGACACTTAATTGGATATCTTCAAGAGGAAGACCGACAATGCAGGAACAGATCTGGGCTTGGGCTGTTTGAAGGGTAAAAAAATAATAAAAATAGCTGCACTTTTCCGTTTTAGATTAGTGCAGCTATTTTCTTATTTTAAAGACTTTTTCATATTTGCTTGATAGACACGCAACCAATTAAGATATTGGCGTTCTGTTTTAATTGTCGAATCTGGAACAATTCCGAATTCACGAGGATTTTGTTTCGGTGTCTTCCCTTTTACTACAGACCAATAATAATTTGATTCCACACGAAATTCTTCAGATCCATCTCCATAATTGTTTAAGTCATCTGTTATTCTTTTGTGGAGATATCTGCAGGGATTTTCCTTTCTTTTAGCATTTCTAATTTCATTTGAAGTATTTTTACAATCTGGACAATATTTAGCTTTAAAATTATTTGATAAATACAATTGACCGCAGCGTTTACATATACGAGGTGCTGGAGCATTTCCCATTAATATATGATATAAGTCCCAACCAAATATATTAATACTACTATTTTCTCCACTTAGGCAAAAAACTCTTCCTACAGTTGGAATACCGTCCCCATAAAATAGCATTGTATCATGATAAATACAACTTCTTTTAGTAACATAATCATGAAGATACCCTAAAGATTCTTTATTATATTCATCACTAAATTTGTCTTTTTCTTCTCTGTAAGAATCATTCCAAATTCCAGCTAAATTACAATAACGATATGAATGCCAAACTCTCATAACTAATTCAAGGAACTCTTCTTCTCCGTATTTCTTTTTTATTTCATTCAAGTGTCCAAGAAATGTATATAAAAAGTCTAATTTATTTCTCGTTCCTTGCAAGTCTGAAAACGTTCTTTCTATAAATTCTTTATCCAAACCGGATTCTATCTCTTTAGTAACTAATTTTTCATAATGAGGGTTATTGAAATCTGATGTTTTTAATGTATTCAATACAAATAAAGCTGTATTTCCAAAAGGCACACTATAATATTTTTTCTCCTCAGAATTATAGAAATACCATTTTTTCCCTTTAGTGTCCTCCATTGCAATACTGGTTAATTTTGTTTTGTACCCTTTTCCTGCCTGCTCCCTATCCAATGACATTTGATGATTCATTAATATAATATCCCAATCGTTTAATTTCATTTTATATTCGCTCCTTTCTATGCAGACACATGTAAAATTATACAGACGTTTTTTATTGCGTCTTTGACTGTTTTTATCATATTTGATATCATATATTTGCAGACACATACAAAGTATATTTGTTAAAATTATAATACCATATATTTAATAAAAAATCAATAGTAATAAGTAGCTTATTTATTACTTAAGGAGGTACGTATTGAGTGAATTAATCAAGAGTGTAAATGATTGCTTATCAATGCCGGATGTAGCTAAATTTTTAGGCTATGAGCCAAATAGAAATGGATTCATCTCGTCCCCATTTCATACTGAGAGAACGGCTAGTTGCAAACTTTATGATAAACCGGGAGCGGGATTTTGTGATTTCTCTTCAGGAACTGCAGGAGATTGTCTCAAGTTTGTATCACTCACACAAAATTTAAATACTTGGGAATCTGCCAAAATGATGGTTGAAGCATTTTCGCTTCCGATTAACATGGAGAACACGCATCTAACAAGGAAAAAAGTAGCTGATTTGAGGCGGCAGCGCGAAGCTGATCAACGACGGAAAGCAATTTCCAAACAGAAATGGGTAAACGAAATGAACAGTTTGAAATCCACCATCAGGACTTGTGAGGAGCTATTAAAAAGCTCCCATATAAAACCCATGAGCAGTTTGTGGTGCCTGGCAGTCGAATGGCGAACCAAAGCAGTTATCCGTGCTGATGAGTTGGTTGATATTGAAACAGTAGCAGAAAGCCTGAGATTGCCACCTTTAAAGAAAGTAGGAATATGAATAATGAAAATCGAGGAATAACAAATGCCAAAATTAGAACAAATATTAAGAAATATTCATGCAGAACATTATGAAACAACAGACAAAGGATTCGGACAATTATTCGCTGATGTATTTAAGGACAAACATAGATATAACCCCCAGCGTAAAGATTTTATGTTATATGATGGGAAAAGATGGGTTAATGATACAGAAGGCTTGGCAGCAAAAGCGGATGCTAAAGCTCTGTCGGATGCTCTTATTCGATACGCAGTTTCAGTGGACAAACAAGGCAAGTACCTGAAGACAGTAATGCCCTTATGTAATATCAGGAATCGTAATAATATGTTACAAGACAGCAAAGATGTATATTACTTTAATAACGAAGTCCTGGATCAGAATGATTATGTATTAAATGTTCAAAATGGAACCCTGGATTTATCTGAAAATAAACCCAAATTCATGAAACACTCTCCGGATATGTTGCTGTCAAAAATTTGTAATGCTGACTATAATCCTGATGCCACATGCGAACAATGGGAGAACTTCTTACTTGAGGCACTTGAAAATGACACCGAGAAGATTCAATATTTACAAAAAATTGCCGGTTTATCTTTGACCGGAAATACTCAGGAAGAAACCTGCTTTATACTTTATGGAAAGTCCACTCGAAACGGAAAATCTACATTTTGCGAAACTTTAAATTTTCTCTTGGGAAATTATGCTGTAGCAATGAGAGCAGAAAGTCTCGCAGCTAAACAAAATGTTGATTCTCGTACTGCTAATGGAGATATCGCCAGACTTGTTGGGTGTCGTTTATGTAATGCACCAGAACCAGAAAAAAGAATGATCTTTGATACCGCTTTACTAAAACAATTACTGGGGCGAGATTCTATAACATGCCGTGAGTTATATCAAAGAGAATTTTCTTTTATCCCCAAATTCAAACTGATAATCAATACGAACTACCTTCCGGTTGTAACAGATGATACAGTATTCAGTTCTGGACGAATCAATGTTATTTCATTTAACAGACATTTTAGTGAAAACGAACAAGACAAAAACCTGAAGGATAGATTAAAAAGCCCAAAAGAACTATCTGGAATTTTAAACTGGTGTATTCGCGGATTGCAATTATACCGTAAAGAGGGATTAATACCACCTAGAGTCGTACAAGATGATACTGCTACATACAGATCGGACAGTGATAAAGTAGGAAGCTTCCTAAATGAATGCTTTTCCAAGACCGGTCATAATACCAGTGCTAAAGAAGCCTATGAAATTTATGCCAAGTGGTGCAATGAAAACGGTTATGGATGTGAAAATAAGGGAAACTTTTTCGCTGAGCTAAAAGCAAAAAGTATATTTGCCAGCAGTGGAACTATCAATGGTCGAACTGTTAGAAATATACTAAAAGGATATACTCCTGATTTTGTCCCAATTGACAGTGATTCAGATACACCATTTCCATAAATGTGCATTTTATGCAATTCCTCTGTAAAGTTTGTATAGAGGGCTTTTAGAAAACTTTACAGTAAAAATACATATTTTGCACATGGATTTCTGAAGCCCTTGATTTTACTGGATTTTCAGACCTTATGAGTCCTGACAAAAGTACCATCTTTCCATGTTAGGGCTCACAACTTAGAAAGGAGACCACATGATAAAATCATTAAAAGACACCCCTTATTGGAACATTTGGGCTGACTGTTGCAGTTTACATAAGAAATTTCACGGAACATCTGAAACTGATGATACCAAATGGACAGAACTTATTAATGAAGCTGGGAATATCCGAAATAAATATAAGAATTTACAAGAAGGAGATTTTGCCGAACAAATGGTTCTGCTGGTATCTTCTGAAATTAGTAGATGCGCGAAAGGAGGTAGCACTGATGCCGAGAAAAAATAACCGTCCGTCATCACCGTCCAACAAGCACGCACTTGATCTGAAACGTTGGGCTAAGCTCTGCAAGCAGACGCGCAAGGAAAGTAACACAAATAACTTAACGTCAATAAAAAGGAAAGGGGATAAATAAATGGGACGCAAAGGATTTCCACAACAGCAACTAGACAACTTAGATGATGATTTTACATCGTCAACAATAAATAGCCTGATGGAATTGCATAAATTAGGCAAGCCATCCAATATTGAAGAACTGAGAAAGAGAATTGATTATTTCTTCCAATTCTGCGCTGAAAACAATTTGCGACCAGGTATTGAAAATTTATGCTTGGCTTTACATGTTACTCGGACGACCCTGTTCAATTGGTCACGTGAAATCGGATGCGAAAAAGACTGGGCTGAATGCATAATTCAGGCAAAAAGCTTTATTGGTGCATTCCTTGAACAATCTGTAACAAAAGGAAAAATTTCTCCTCCTTCAGGAATCTTCCTGATGAAAAACTGGATGGATTATAAAGATCAGATGTCATTTGAAACAACTACTCTCACTAAGGATCCTAATAAACCATCCCGCAGTATTGAAGAAATTAAAGCTGAATTTGCAAATCTTTTGCCTGAAGGTTGGGAAGATGAGGAACTTGAAAAACCAGTATTATGACAACTGCTGCCGCCTCCGGTTCTTACCTCCGGGAGCCTGGCGGCTGGCAGAACAAATGAAAAGGAGATAGACAATGGAGAATAATAATTTATATAAAATAATCGGAATCGCCACATATACAGGAATCTCAAAAAGCAACAAGAAACCATACACGATGAAAACACTTGAGATTGAATTTAATGAAACGCCGGCACAGGTCAAAACATTCTCGGACGCACCTGTTCAGATCGGGGATTATGCCAAAATCGGCTTGGGAATCAAAAAAACACTATATGGAACAGAACTGGTTCCATCAGTGGACGAAATCGTATCTGCTGCCAATGTGGAATCTCAGAAAGGAACAGGTGACGCAAATGACAGTAAATGATGCAGTAAACAACTTATATGCTACATATGCAAAGTATGGAACTACCAAACAATTTCTTCGGGAGATGATTGAAAGTGGAATAAAGCAAGGATTCTCTGTTAGAGTCGCCTATAATGGCGTTCGGATGTGTCTCGGAAAGGAAACCGGAGAAAGAGAGTATTTCACGCTGGACGAGCTTCAAGAAATTACTGGAGAATCTCGTGAGGAGCTTGTCGCAAGAGCTGAGCAGATGAAGAACGAGCTTCGTGCAGCAGGCAAGAATCCAGATGAATACATCAAAGAGATTCCATCCGCGGGTCATAATATCTTATATTTCCCAAATGGATTAACATCATAATTAAGTTGCTGATTACTACGCTCTTGTGATACAATCAATGTACGGAAAGTCAGAACACGCAAAAGGCGGCCTACCCTCTTCGGAGGGTTACCCCTCCAGACGAAAGAAAGGAGGGAGTGCCAATGATTACATACTCGGATTTAATCCAGACAGGTATCTTCATTGTCGGTCTCGTAGGATTGTGCTATACAATCTTCGGGAAAAGAAAATAGCCGCCCACTACTGCAATAGTGAACGGCTGTTGATAAAACAGCTTATTAAATTATTAGGGTAGGTCGCTGTGTGCTGACTTTCCCTTTTCTATCCTTAATATATCATCTTTGTTCCGGTATATCAAGTCCAATTACGCTATTTTAGAATGTTTTAGGAGGTTTTAGCACGTTTTCGTTAGTCACATTTCTTATTTCTCATTGACCTGATCAGCGTTGATTTACTGATTCCTGTCATCTGAACCACCTCTTTATATGAATGGTCTAGTAATAGGTCTAGCGCATGGTCTAGCTGTTTTTGATTATATTTCTTTGGCCGTCCTTCCGTAAAATCTGGATTCAACTTAGCAATTGCTTTTCCTGTCTGACAGCGTTCAATAATTTGGTTGCGCTCAAGTTCTGCTACTGCCAGAAGTGTAGTTATAAAAAACTGTCCCATAGCGGTATCTTCCAGCAAGCCAACATTGAGAACATGGACAGAGCACTTTTTCTTGAACAAATCTTTTACTATCTTAATTCCCTCTTCTGTATTTCTGGCCAATCTGTCCAGCTTACTAACTACCAGCATATCTTTTTCTTTCATTTTCTGGATCACATCATTAAACACGGGTCTGTCCGTAGTGGTTCCAGTATATGCCTCTTTGTAGATCTGAGCATCATTATACCTTGAAAGTATCTCCTGCTCTTGGGCTTCCAGGCTATTGCCGTCTTTAGCCTGTCCTTTTGTCGATACACGACAATATCCGAATATCATTTACTATTTTCTCCTTTCGTTAGCGACACTAAGTTATGACACCTGCCTATGTCCCGATTTTACGTCCTATCTTTTAAAATGTCAATACTTATAAGTTTTGGCACTTTTGAGTTGAACCACAATTTACATTATTGTCTGTCAATTACCCTGTCAGGGATTCTTCAAAAAATACATTCAAAAAGGAGCTACCTTCGGCATAGGTAACTCCTTTGAATGAAAATAGAAAAAGCATAATGATATTCGATTACATTTAATATAGCACATATAGAACAGTGTTTCAAGCTTCATTTATTATTTTAATATCATATTCTTCAAGAAGTTCTTTAATTTTTTCAATTACTTCTAAACGCTTTTTTTCTGCAGATTCTTCTTTGAAACGTAGACTAATACTATAATGTCCACTTGAATCCGCATTTCTGGAAACTTCACTAACAATATTCTCAGGTTCTAAGAGATACTTTTCTAACTTATCCTGTAGATCTACATTCCAATTCGCGGGTTTATTCAGTTCCAATTTAACTGTGCAAATTTTTTTGTTTATAGAATCTTTAATAAAACCATTTACACTTTCTCCGGCAGTAGTTGCTGCTGCTTTGATTTCTTCATATTTCTCTTTCTGGACGTCTAAAGGAATACGCTTAATGCTTTTTTCACGATATTTCGTATTTGCCTTCTTTTGACTTTCTGATAGCGGCATAGTACACCTTCTTTCTATTTTAATAAAGTAGAAAAGTTTTAAATATGTACACCTCTTCCACTGTATCCCCATTATATCACTAAAATCAATATACGTACACATATAAATTTCACAAATATGTGTACGTATATTTGTGAATAATGCCAATTGATATATACGTACACATATAATATAATGTAATCAGTTCAAGGGAACAGAACAGCAGCGAAGAGTGAAAATGATGTAGCTATAGCACATCAAAGACACTAACATAACACCGGGCGAGGGTAAGGGGATAATGAGACGGTCGAGAAACCTTAGATAGCTTTAAGACCTGCCGGGGCTGATGGGAATCCCAAATAAAGGAGGAATGACATATGAGATATAACTTGTCAAAGATTATGTTGAAAGCCTGGAAGATTTACCGCAAGACAAAAGGCATCAATTTTGCTGAAGCACTTCATAGAGCTTGGTTATCTGCTAAGGCAGAAGAAATCAATGCAAAGAGAATCGAAACTGCAAAACAGGCAGCAGGAGTCACCGAGCAGGTTAATACCTTTGCTAAATGGAAAGAAGCCGGCTACAAAGTGATTCATGGAAGCAAAGCACTATTTGGTGCCGTCCTGATCTGGGGAAGCCGGGGAGACGGAGCTGAATATAAAGCAAGTTTCTTCGGCAAGTCGCAGATAGAACCTATTTAATAAGAAAGCCCTTACCAGACTGGTCCTCTGATAGGGGCAGACAACCCGACAATTCATCAAAATGGGGAGTCGTAGGCATTATAACACGCTTGCCCTTCCCTAACAAGGAGTAAACAACATGAATCGACACACATTGATGACTTATGAACAGTGGCAGCATCGTTTCAAAACGGCACTCAAAAGAACCATCAAGCGAAAAGCTATCCAGGCATTGCAGTTATTAATCCTTGCAATCATTATTTCAATGCCTATCTGGATGTTGATGGACTGGATCCTGTTTGGATATTGATAAGGAGATGTGAAAATGCAGGATAAAAAAGTGATAAATACATTTGCGATTACAACCAAGCAGGGAGTAATCTATCATGCAGCCGAAAACACAATTCAGCGGTAATCCTATGAATTGGTTTAATGATAACAAACTTTTAAAGAAAAAGAAAATGGAGGGCTAAGGAATATGGAATTTGCCAAAATTTATGATACCAAAATCAACGAAGAACTGAAAAAATATGAAACACTGCAATGGGAAATGTACTATCGGACATTGCTTCCAGAGCGTATGCAGCAGTTTGAACAGGAATATATCGGAAATTCCAAAGACAAAGAACAGGCAATGAAACAGCATAAAGCGGAATTAATGGCGAAACACGCTGGCAGAATCCAGAGATTACTTAATCAGAAGCGCGAGAGACTGACTGTTGAATGCCTGGGAGAGCTCATTGACCGCCTTGAAACTGCACAGCATGAAGCAGATCAGAAAGATAATGAATTTAATCCGGAAGATTATGAAGAACTTCCGGTAGATGAACAGCGAGATTCTTCTTGTGAGGACGAAGTACCGACACTCGCATCCGAAATAATTGCAGATCAGGAAGCCGAGATTGAAAAGCTCAAAGAGGAACTGCTGAAAGCCAGAAATGACGCAAAGGCTTTTGAAGAGGACTGGCAGTATGTTCTTGATCAACGTGAACTGCTGAGAGCACAATTGGACATCATCACCTTCACATTGAAATTTTATGACTTTGGGTGCTTGGAAAATGCTCAAAATGTCGTACGAGCCATGTACAAACTGCAGCCACCGAAAGAAGAGGATGAACAGGAGGGAGAACATAATGAAAAGGTGTGACTTGACTCAGGTTCCTTGTAGAGAAGCTATTGCAGAAGTTATTAAAGAGAACAAGAATAGATATTTCTTACAGAGAACATATGAAGTAGCGAAAATTCTTTTGGAAGGAAGCAGAGAATCGACGTTACAGAAAATGTCCGAAGAAGACAGAGGCAGATTCTTTCTGATATGGAATATTTTAAGCTTAAATAATGGTGAGGATATTAGAAGAATACTCAGCTTATCAAATTACTTAATAATTAAGGGACAGAAAGAAACAGTGAACCAGAGAAATGCGTAAAAAGAGCATAAAAAAGAAAGGGCGGAAGATAATTCCGTTCCTTAATAAAGGAGATACATGAACGAATTACAGGTTTTTAATTCAAAAGAGTTTGGGGATATCCGAACAACAGAAATTGACGGTAAACCGTATTTTGTGGCGAATGATGTAGCGAGAGCACTGGGATATAAAAGACCAGCAGATGCAGTTACGGCACATTGTAAGGGGTCGGTAAAACACCGATACCTTACCGATGGAGGAGAGCAGGAATTAAAAGTTATCCCAGAGGGTGATATATACCGCCTTACCGTTCGCAGTAAACTGCCGTCGGCAGAAAAATTTGAGAAGTGGGTATTTGATGAAGTTATTCCATCTATTCATCAATATGGAGCATATATGACTGAACAGACTATTGAGAAAGCACTTGCTTCTCCGGACTTCTTAATTCAACTGGCAACTAAGCTGAAAGACGAACAGACAAGACGGAAAGAAGCTGAAACGGAAATCAGAGTGAAAGACCAGATTATTGGAGAACTCAAGCCAAAAGCCGATTACTACGATGAAATCTTGAAGAATCCGGGACTTGTAACCATCACCCAGATTGCCAAAGATTATGGGATGTCAGGTAAGAAGATGAACAGAATTCTTCATGAACTGGGAATTCAGTATAAACAGAGTGAACAATGGCTTTTATACAGTGACTACCATTGTCTCGGATATACTCAATCTGAGGTTACCGATATTATCAGATCTGATGGAACTCCAGATGTAAAACTTCTTACTAAATGGACCATGAAAGGCCGCCTCTTTCTTTATAATAAGCTGAAAGAAAAAGGTATTATTCCGGTAATTGAGCAGGGAAATTAATTCAAGGTGCCATGGTGCTACATATCTTTTTGATGCCGGTTTGGATGTTCCTGGACTGGATATTGAGAGGATATTAAACAAAGTAATGCAGCTTATACTGAAAGAAATTGATAGAAAGGAACTGATAGATGAACAGAAAACATACAATGTCATTGATTAATAGTGCATTAACGAACTTAAAACATGATGAAGCAAAGAAGTTTTATACGCAAATTTTACCGAATCGCTTAGAGAATACCCGAAAAAGTTTTAAGGGGACAACAGAAGAATTGAATGGTCTACTTGAAGAAATGGAAGAAGACTTAGTTTTTGAGTTTTGGGAAAATTTAGATAAAAAAATAGAACAAGAAAAGGAAGAACTTGAAAATGAGTATAGACCACAGATGAAAAATGTAAATTTACAGGAAGAGGGAAACCAAACACTTGCGACAGAGATTATTTGTGATCAGAAAAAGGAAATTGAGAAGTTAAAAGCGGAATTACGAAGAGAAAAAGCTCGTCACGAGAAAACAGAACAAATAGAATATCGAAAAGATTTCACAGAAATTTTTAGTAGAATCAAAGATGAACAGCTTCTCCGATGCCTTTATATAATAGCTTCAGACATCTTAGAGGAATCTTTGAAGAAGAAAGAAACTTTAACATTCAAATTCCGCAGGCAGATAAACCGGCTCAAATACGATGAAATTGAGTACGTCGAGAGTCAGGCAAGAGTTTGCCATATTTTCGCTACAAATAACCGATGTTTTGTGACTACTTGCAAGCTGAATGATCTGGAAGAGAAGCTGTCTGATAAGCGATTCTTGCGCTGCCATCAGAGTTATCTGGTGAACATGGATCGCATTCAGTCGGCAGGCGATAATTTCGTCATGGATTCTGGGGATATTGTCCAGATAAGGCAGAATGGAGCAAAGGAAATTAAAGAAAAGTACGAAGAATACATAAGCTGAATTATAATTATAGGCGGTGTGTGGAGTCCATACGCCGCTTTTTCTTTAATATTTAAGCATCTATCTAAAGCTAGACCTTTATATCTATATATAAATGGATATAAAAATAGACATATATATCTTGCTACATATCTCAAATCCGTGTAAGATATGTATCAGAAAATAGGAGGGCAAAAACAATGAAAACTATTGTATTGGCAAACCAAAAAGGCGGGTGTGCAAAGACTTCCACAACTCATGCTCTGGGTATCGGTCTGGCGAACCGTGGCTGCAAAGTGCTACTCGCTGATTTAGACGCACAGTGCAACTTATGTGATTACTGCGGAGTTGATACGGAGAATGCATCCGCTACACTGTACAATGTATTCCATGGACAGGCCACCATCCAGGATGCAATTGTAAATATTCGATTAGGGGTTGACCTATTGTTAGGCGATCTATTATTCACCAAAGCAGATTCCGAATTCGTGCAAATCGGTAGAGAAACCATGCTCAAGAAAACTCTGGGAACTATACAGGACCGCTATGACTACTGCATTATAGATACTGCTCCAAGTCTTGGAATCTTATTGGCCAATGCGTTAGCTGCTGCCGATGGCGTAATCATTCCCCTTACAGCAAGTAGATTCTCCCTCAAGGGTATGAACCAGCTTTCACGATTTATCGACGAAATCAGAGAAGACAGAAACCCAACCCTTAAAATTAATGGAGTGTTGCTGACTCGTTTTAATAAGCGAACTGTTCTCAACCGGTTATTATTAGATGAGGTGCAGCAGTCTGCAGAACAACTCGGGACCAAGCTTTATAAGACGACTATACGACAATCTATCGTGATGGATGAGTCTCAGGTTATGCAGGAAGATATCTATTCTCAGAACAGCAGCATTGCAGAAGACTATAACAATTTCGTAGACGAATTCTTGGAGGATGAACATGGCGATAAATAAGAATGCGTTGCAGGCGAAGTTACAATCAGATCGTGAGAATCGTGCGCATATTCCAGAGCAGAATACAGAATCTAAAATGAAACAAGTCCTCTCAGCTACCAGCACAGTACCTCAGCCAAAGCAGAAAAAGAAACCAAAGAAAGAAACACATAAGACATTCACAACATGGGTAGAAAAACAGAAGCTAGCAGAATGGAAAGCATATATTGCAACAAAGAACATTAAGTCTGAAGACCTGGCATTATATGCTATTCAGCATTGGATTGATCAGGTTGCACCAATTACACCAGAAGAACAAGAAGATTATCACAGAAACTTAGAGCATGAATTGGCAGATATTGATAAGGATGCACGATTGAAAAAGAAATAGATATATGTATTGATTGTTTAATCTATCTTTTAATAGATATATAGCTAGACCTTAATGATTATAAGGGTTTCCATACTGTTTCATGCGTGGAAATCCTTTCTTTATGTCCGAATAAAACATGCCCTGGGGGGTCTGTACAGAAAGAGGGGGAGGCGCCGAATAACCCGCGCGATTTTTTCCGAGAAACAAAAAGGCCCCTCTTACACCTATGTCTCAAATTTCCCGCGAAAAAATAAAAAGGGTATCTGTATCACTCTAAAACGGCTCAAATTTCCATTTTATGTCATTCAGTGATAAAATATGCCAACATGGTATAAAAATTGATTTCAATGGCAAATAAGGCGTTTCTACGTGGATATGAGAGGTAGTTTCTATTTTGGGAAAATAGTTTGAATGATGGAAGTGCATCTGCCATCGCTATTTGCTAGGCCAGGTTCATCAATATGGCAAAATCTCAAAAATTAATTATTGAAACTGCATCTATAAAGATTTATAATAAAAATATCAGCAGAAAGGAGCTGGCAGTATGACACGAGAAGCATTACAAGAACAAAATAAACAACTTCTTCAGGAACTGAAGAAAGCCAGAGCGCAGATTCAGCGGCTACAACAGATGGTTGAGAAATTAAATGATGCAACTGATGAAGCCTATCTCAAATCAAGCTATTATGAAGCTGATCAGGCTTGCATGAGGTATTTAAAGAATCAGGTGGAAACATTAAAGAGCCAGCTTTCAAATAGCCAGGAAAAGAACCGGAAAGCAAATGAAGAAATCAGGCTGTTGAATTTAGAGAGGGATTCTGCCATTGAAAACATGGCATACGCTCAAGACATACGAAGCGACGCTTACAAAGATTCATGGCACTACAAGACGTTAACCCATGAACTTGAAGTTGCTCATAGTGATTGTAGACGGTTAAAATTTGCGAATAAACAGCTTCAAGAAAGCAATGAAGTCCTTCAGCAAAAGGTTGAAGACCTAGAACACAGTGTTGAGGAACGCCACAAAGAAACAACAGAGGCATACAAGTCAATGTCTGAAATGCTTGATAAGCACGAGAAAGAACTTTCAAAGTCGCAGCGGAAAATCTGGAAGCTAGAAGATGAGAATAAAAATCTTCAGGAACGTTCGAAAAATTTGAAGAATCCGCGTGGAGCCGGTAGGAAGAAGAATGATGATAAACAGAAAAAAAAGTATAGGATGTTCAGTGACCTTATCAGAACGGGAATCTCGATGGAGAACATCATGGAAACTATGCAGATTAGTCGCAGTACCTATTTCAGATTTTTGAAAAGATATAAAGAAGATTATATGAATAATAGCAATAAATAAATTCGATGAAACCTCGGTCAGTTTGACTTGGGTTTTATTTTAATCGGAAACAGAAGATGCGTTTTCATACGTGTATATATTATATACGTTTATATCGTTTAACGTTTAGGGGGCCTTGAAACCCTTGATTTTACTGGGTTTTTGAGACATAAAAACGAGAAATATACAGTAATAAACGAGAAATATACAGTTTAAAAACGAGATTTATACAGTTTACAGAGAGAACGCCATAATTTTAAAAACGAGAAAAGCACAGTTTAAAACGAGAATTTTCACTTGAATTTTATCGTTTTAAATGGTATGATTTATTCATCATTTGTATGGAGGATTTTATATGGATTTAGCAGAGCATATCTGGAGCACGGATGAAAATAATGAATTGAAAAAACGAGAGATAGACACTCGTGAATCTGTCCGGACTGTTACATCAAATCAATTTATAACAGCCTGTGGGTTGGAAAATATAAGCCTAAAGGCAAGGAAACTTCTATATGTAGCAATTGGCCAGTGCAGAGTAACGGATACAGAATTTTATGAGTATTCTCTTTCTGTTAGGGATTTTGCCGCATTGATGGATGTGGACCCCAGTAATGTTTACAGAGAGGGAGAGTCAATTGCGGATGAACTTTCTAAGGGGTTTATAAAAATCAAACCGGAAAGCAGCACTGTTAAATTCAAGAATTATCCGTTATTTGCGGAATGTTATATGGACAATGCTAATATCGTTTTTGCTTTAAATAAGCGAATGACCGATTATTTTCTCATGATAAAGGGGAGCTTTACACAGCCATTACTGGCAGATTTCTTAAAAATGAAAAGTCCTTACAGCATGGCAATTTGGCATCTTATGCAACGAGAGATGAATAGTCAGAAGCCAGGATTAACTCAGACAATAGCTTTTCAATTAAGTTTGCAGGAGATACGAGAAGTTACCGGCACTCAGAAGAAATTTGAACGTTTAAGCGATATTAAAAGATATGTGTTGGATAAAGCAATTAGAGAAATCGAAGAGAATTGTGGCGTTGTGATCACATACACAAATATCAAGAGAGGTAGAACTGTGACGGGATTTCAGTTTGAGGCAGTATCTGAATTTCATGTAGATCCATCTAAAATTAAGCAGTCTACCAGAAATAAAGTAAATGTGAGAAAAACACAGCCGATGATAGAACCCCCAAATAGCGTAAAAAAATCTGCAAATAAAAATGAAGTACCTGGACAGGAAAGCATATTTGATATTTTGGAGAAAATGCAGTAGGAAGGTATGGATATGACAGAAAAACAAAGAATCATGATTCAAGGAATGGATGTTTTTATGAAACGTCTGGAATTCAGTTTCAGAAACGACAAGGATACATTAAAAATATTAAAAGATATATATGATCAGGCATATTATGATATTGCATTTGATGAATCCCGCCCTCCGGAAGAGAAACAATTTAATATTTTTAACATTAGAACGACAGAGGAAGAAAAGCAGGAATTATCCGACAAACTTTTTCAGTTTCATGATGATTATGAGAATAATTTTTCTGACTATTTTGATCTTGAAGATGATGAAGCGTTGGACGATTTTTTATATTGGTATAAGGGATTTTATGAGCTGATAGGTGAATTGCTGAAAAGATGGTAAATTTATGTTACATTGTTTACTAGAGCATAGTAGAGTATATTTATAATTTACTAGATTATAAACTAGTAATAATTAACCATCTGTTGATAAAAGGGAGGATGATAAGATGGATTTATCTACAATAGAAAGGGAAATTCAAACAGTCATTGAAGCGGATAAGGCATCCTGGATTAGGATTTATCAGCTCATGTCAGAAGTAGAATCAGAGAAATTATACGAAAACATTTATAATTCTTACACTCAATGGGTCAATAAGATTGCAGATGACATGCATATACACGTTTCACTACTCTGGAGACGTAAGAAAGCAGGAGCTTTTTATGCTGAATATCAAAAACGAATGGAAGCCAGAGGAAAGAAAGTTTCTTTTGACGATATTGAGAGAGTATCACCAGACAATTTAGTTCTGGCAGAGAGAATTGCTGGTAATAATACTGCAATTGCGGATCAGCTGATTGAGAAAATACAGCAAGGAGAACTTAAGCGAAAAGACTTATCAAGCGCATTGGCAGCAGCTAAACGTTGTCGAGCTGAAAAAGGTATTCCTGATCCAGTTAATGGGTACGATAAGCAGAAGCTCCAAGAGCAGAAAGAAACAGACGGAGCAATCAAACCTGATCAGAAAAAAATTACTGCAATGGATATTATGGCAGCTCTTGAGATATACCGGCATTGGATAGGAGAGCCTATTGAGAAGCAGGGACGGGTACCAAAATATAAAGTATTTGGAGAATTTGCTGTTGATTCTCCGGGAACACGAAATGCCAGGAGAATTGACGCTTTAGTTGCAGAAACAATTACTGCAAAATATCCCAGACAAATAAAATTGCATGGAATTGAGATAAAAGTATCTCGATCAGATTTAGAACATGATGATAAAATGGCAGAATATACCCAGTATGTTGACTGCTTCTGGATTGCAATACCACCGCATCTTGTGGATGATGCCAAGGACCTGGCAATGCCTTGTTGGGGAATTTTATCTGTTGACGAAGAAAAACTGGAAGTAGTTCGAAGTGCTTCTAAAAATGCGGAATATGGCATATTCAGAGATGTTGCGCTGTCAGAAATCATATATAAATTAATGTAGAATTTTCTATTTTACTAGATAATGTTCTAGTAAAAGGCTTAACGGGGATATTTCCTGTTTTTTTGTTTTAAAAGACGCCAAAAGTTGTATATTGATTTCAAATTTAACATATGCTATAATGCCAATAGGCAAAAACGATGTGAGTATCCATGTTGGTACTCAAAAAGCCCCGGAGTTCGCACCTCCGGGGCTTTTCTATTCCGTTTAGGCAGGGTGGCTTATTCCCTAGGCTGGCTACCAGCTGCTATTTTCTATCCAACCATTTGCAAATGTAGTAGGCAATTACACTTGCCAAGATAGAAAGCATAAACGATGTGAATAACTCCATGCTGGACTCACCCCCTTTCTGCACCTGTCTAGGGGCGGTAGCTTGACTATTATATCATAATTTGTTCTGTAAAGCATTTCTTTTTTTTATTTCTAAAAATCGAATTCGAATTCAATTTTACGGATTTCTTCAATTGCTCCATCCATTGATCATCTCATAGCAATCATAAGTCGCACGCTGAATGTCTGCGGACTCGCCGAACCAGGCATCCGGCATTAACACATTAACAATCTTTTGGCGTAATTTCTGCACAGTTGCGACGATCTCCATATTTTCAGCTATATTTTTTTCTGATTTTTCAACTTGTGCGAACGTATTCATAGAGAAAATAAGCACATCCAGAAGGGTAATATTGATATGTAGCTGTTGTCGTGTTAGCTCAACTCTACAGTCGCCTAACGGTTCCAGATATTCCATCATGTGCTGCAAATCATCTATGACCATCTTCTGGTATTCCCCATCAATTTTAGAAAGTGGTTTTCCTTGAAAACTCGACCATCTCATAGAGTGTAATTTATACAACATTTCTCGCTCATTGTCTGTTAGACCAATTCTAAAACATTCCTGCATTGTTCGCCCTCCCATTACTATTTTACCTGTACAAAAGTATACCATATACAGATTCGAATTCAAATTTTCATTTTTAGAGCTTTTTATCAATATACAGTTATCAAAGAAAAACGATAGGAGATTATTGGAAAAAAGAAAACTGCCGCCACCTAAGAGGGAAAAGGGCAGAGTCAGCATGTGATCAGAGGCGTGTCACGTTAGCCGCCTGTCCACTGGATAAATGAACGTGAGCAATTCCGGGGCTTACACCGGAAGGACTGAGCAGGAAGTCCATAGAAATATCGCTTTATACGGTAAAAAAGAACGTATAAAGGGATATAACACCAGAATCCCGGTCAACCTGGTTCCTGAGACAAGACCGAAACATGAACCATAACATGAGCTGCGGAGGACGTCATGAAACGTGACGCCCCCTAAATGCGAAAAATGTGGGTATGCTTAGCCTTAAGAATAGTATTACTAATTAATTTTGACACAACAGAAAGGAGAACGGATGGGACACAAAAATAAAAAATCATTAATCCGGCAGACTCAAGAAAGGCTAGATAGTATGCTTGCGATTAGCGAGAGTAAGTACATAGATAAAAAATATGATCTAACAAAGGGAAAAATCTATTCATGGACAACTTATCGTAGTTATCTGCAACAATGCTGCCAGTTTATTCGGTATTGCAGAGACAATCATCATTGTAAGAATCTGGCAGACTGCCGGCAGTACGTGGGAGAATGGATGGAGAGCCGGAAAGACCTTTCAGCATACACCCAGAAACTTAGTGCAAGTGCGCTCTGTAAGCTATATGGTGAATCTCTGGAAGAACTAGGGATAACCACGAAACGAGCCGCCAGAAGCGAAATAACACGTTCCAGAGGGACAGCGAAAAGGGATGCACATTTCTCAGAAGAAAAGAACGCTGAATTTGTCGAATTTTGCCGAAGTACCGGATTAAGACGCTCGGAGATAACGAAACTCCGGGGAGATCAGCTCATTGAGAGGGATGGCGAATACTGTATAGAAACGACTGGAAAAGGTGGGCGATTCAGGGTAATCACGATTTGCGGCAATGTGGAGCTTGTGATCGGGAAGATGAAAGAAGCAGGGACGGGAAAAGTATGGAAGAAGGTACCGCAGAATGCAGACATCCACAGCTATAGGGCAGATTATGCAAGCCGGATATATCTCAAATATGCCCGACCAATTGAAGAGATTCCGCGGAAAGATCGTTATGTATGCCGGAAAGATAAGGCAGGGATTGTGTATGACCGAAAAGCTATGCTGGAAACTTCAAGAGCGTTGGGACATAACCGGATCAGTGTCGTGGGTGAGCATTATTTGAGATTGGATTGAAGTTTTTACGTAAAAATCCAAAGGTTTTAAAATATGCTATATCATAATATGGAATCATATATCCGAAATATAGTATATTTAAAGTGGAAAAACTCCATACAAAAACATACATTAAAATGTTGTATGATATAAAATGTCAAAGTTAATACCTAGTAATACTGAATAATACCTCAATATTTGATATAATGTATCATGTAAAAGTTTATCAAATAACATCAAAAGACGAAGCTGGACGAAACTTCATACTGAATCATACCTGGATATTTGATATAATATATATGTATAAATGTATTTTTCTAACTTCCTATGAAAAAAGTATGGAATAGTATGATACAAAACTGCTATGATTATAATATAAAATATGACACTAGAAACCACTGAAAAACACTTTGGTTTTTGATAAAATAAATAAATCAAAGAATATTTAAGCATCTGCAAAACAAGCAGGTGCTTTTTTTATTATATAAAATATTTAATTTAAGAAAGGAGAATATGATGGTATTCGATGTAATCAAATTATTAACAACAGTTTTTTTAGCCCTGGTAGGAGGATATTTTTGCGTGAATGCCTGGAACGAACGTGACGATTCAAATAACTTGATGGGAAATACGATTTGTGGTTTATTCATGATCCTGTCATTGGTTTGTATCTGGTATAAATAGGAGGGCTGAAAAATGTTGAGAAAAAAGAAATTTTCGTTGAATAAAAGAAGCGAGCATATTGTTTCCTGCGATTTTCGGAAGATTCCGGACTACATATACAATAATGCCGGTATCAAGCGAGAAGAAATAATACAGTTTCCTCTGGTGCGCATGGAAGGGCAAAATAAATTACTGATAAATGAGAATGACCCAGATTGGGAAGTTCTCTCAATGTATTTATCTGCTCTGGATACACTTCCTGACCAGATTCTCATGGATTTGTATGAACTTTATAACAAAGAGTGCAAAGGAGTTACGCTTCAAACTGTAAGAGGTTGTTCAGATACTGAAACTGCACGAAATATTATCTATATCGTTCTCCCAGAAATCTTATGGTGTCATGGTAATGTAACAATCAAAGGGAAAATTTTCCCAGATAAATAGAGCAACGGCAATCATAAGACGTCTGTCAATATGGCAGGCGTCTTTTTTTGTACTCGGATTCCATAGAAAGGAGTAAACATGGCAGATAATACAATTGACAGTCTTTCCATTGAAATTAGTAGTAATGCTTCCGGAGCTTCTCGCTCAATCACTAATTTGTGTAACAGACTTGAACGGTTAGATAGAACAACATTTTCTGGAATAAAAAATTTAAAACGGTATTCCCGACAAATGAACGAGCTTAACAAAGCTGCACGAAAATTAAATAGTGTCAAGTTCAACAACAAGCTCTTTAATTTAAAGACTCCAAATCTCTCTAATTTCCTTGCAAATATTAAAAATGTAAGTAATTCCTCGCAGAGGGCTGTACCGCAGGTTAAAAATTTTTCAAGAAATCTTTCGAGTATTGAAAGTAATGCAAAAAAAGGAAGTTCGGGATTATCGAAGCTACTTTCCAACATTAAAAAAATGCTCGCACTAAAAATTTCCTTTTCAGGATTCAAAGATATGTTTGAAAAATCCTCTGAATTACTGGAGGATTTTAACTATTTTGATCAGGCATTTAATCAGGTAGCAGAAAAATCAACTAAAACTTGGTCGGAAGCAGGATTTAGCTCTGCTGAGGAATATGCCAACTCTTTTAGCAAAAAAGCTCGCGAACTAACTTCTAAAATGTCTGGATTCGATATTTCAGATACTGGTATTTTGTCAGCAAATAAAACTGGTAAGTCACTTGGCATGGACCCGTCACTACTTTTGAATGCTCAAGCCACATTTGCACAAATATCTTCGTCCATGGGAACGACATCAGAACAGGCAGCCAATTTGTCCGATGCATTGACCATGTTAGGAGCGGACCTCGCATCTCTCCGAAATGAAGATTTCAGCAAAGTTTATGATAATTTGACTTCGGGTTTAACCGGCATGAGTAGAGCTGTCGATAAATACGGAATAAATATTCGAGTAGCCAATTTACAGCAGGAAGCAGCAAACCTTGGAATACAAACATCTGTTTCTAATATGAGTCAGGCTGATAAGGTTCTTTTGCGTACTATTGTCATGTTGGAAAGTTCAAAAGGGGCATGGACGGATTTATCAAGAACGATTTCGCTCCCAGCAAATCAAATGCGTATATTCAAGAATAACTTGGCTATGATATCCCGGTTATTAGGAAATATCTTTCTTCCGATTGTGGCCAAAGTGCTGCCTTACATAAACGGACTTGCGATTGCTTTTCAGCGTCTCCTAATGGGAATTGGGAATCTGACAGGAGCAAATAAGCAGATCGGGCAAATGTACGGCGGTATCACTAAAGGTTCAGATGTGCTTTCGGATGCTCTGGACGCTGTAGACGATACAGATTTATCCGGATTGAATGATACAACAGCTGATGCGGATGATAATTTAAAGAGTGCTGCTAAAAACGCCAAAAAGTTAAAACAGTTCCTTGCGTCCTATGATGAATTGGAGGTTATGAGCAAAAACGATGATTCATCTACAAGTCTTGGCTCAACGAAGCTTAAAGTACCGGCTGTAGACACATCTGCATTAGACTCAAGCATTTTAAATGATAAATTAAACGGCTTACTTGGAGAATATCAAAAACAGTGGGATGCCGCCTACAATTCCATGGAAAATAAGGCTATGGCATTCGCTAATAAAGTGCAGAGCGCTTTTGAAGCTTTAAAAACTGCTGCCGAGCCAACCACTCAAGCATTGCAGAAATTATGGAATGAGGGTTTGAAACAGTTCGGAAATTTTACCTGGACATCCTTGAAAGATTTTTGGGAACATTTTCTAAAACCGCTTGGGAAATGGACTTTGGGTAAAAAGGGACTGCCTCGGCTGATAAATGCTTTCAATAACTTCCTGACAAAGATAAAGTGGGGAAAAATCAATAAATCTCTGAGAAAATTCTGGGATGCACTGGAACCACTGGCTGAAAATGTCGGTACCGGTATCCTCAACTTCTTCGATGATCTGTCAGAAAAAGCAAGTAAATTAGTGAACAAGCTTCCAGGTGGCATTGATAAGATAACGGAATTGATAAAGAAAATAAAACCCGAAACTGCGCAGAAAGTCGGATACGCCATCGGACAAATTGCCACATCCTTACTAATGTTCAAAGGATTAAAAAGCATTTCTGGAATTATAGGGAATTCTGGCATTGGCAAGTTTATATCTCAATTGGCCAAACATCCTCTTTTAACAATAGCAGGTGGAATAACTGCCATTGTACTGGCCCTTGATAAGTTAGGAGTCATAGATATTGACTGGAGCGGAATCAGTCAAAGCTTTGAGAATATAAAAGAACGTGTTGTAAATTTCGCCAAAAAAATTGATTGGAAGACCGTAAGCAATGACATCCAGGAAGGTATCAAAACTGTTACTGATAAAATCTTTGATTTCATTGATAAGATTGACTGGAATGCGCTCTGGGAGGGTCTGACAAACACAATAAGCACAGTTTGGACAGGTATCAAAGACTTTGCCGGTTCTATTCACTGGGAAACAATCAAAGACGGATTAAGTAAGTTCGCTGAGGTATTGCCAGACTTGGCAGCAGGCTTCGGGCAGTTAAGCGCGGATATAATTAATAAACTGGCAGATGCCTTTGATTGGTTGATGACCAAACTCAGCACACTGGATCCAGATACTCTCGAAAAAATCGGATATGGCTTAGGTGTGATTTTCGCAGTTAAAATCGGGACAGATTTAGCTGGCAAAATATTAAATGTTGCAAGCTCTTTCTCCACTTTGGGAATTGCTCTCAAAGGACTGAAATGGCTGGTAAAAAGCGGCGAAGCTTTGGCGAGTGGCCTTGCTGCTGTTCTTGGTACAGTTGGCGGTGCAGCAGTGATTGGAGCCGGACTTGGTATTGTTGCATCTGAACAAACTGTTGATTCTAAGGGGAAAGAGCAGCAGTTTGAAGAACAATCAAATAATTCAAGTTCAGCTGCAAGTCAATTATCAAATACTCTGCAAGACCTTAATGAAAGAGGAATCATTACATCCCAGACGTTTGATACGCTTTCTACGAAGCTTAATTCATTTGCTACCGGGACAAGTACCACAATAATATTTACCAGTATGAGGGACGCCATGGTAGCGGCGGGTGTGTCAACAGATGAACTGGCTGTATCAATCAATAATACAAACAGTGACTTACAGTCATTCTACAACTTGGTAGCTCATGCGAGCGAAGGTGCCGGTACCGCAGATGGTCAGATAAAATCATTCGCAGAAGCTATTAATACAGTCAATCCAGACCCACTCGTCTCAAAACTGTATTCCTTGCAGACGGCAGAAGAACAGGTAACATTTGCAGACCTGATTATTCAATCTTCCAATGCGATTGATGAAATGGGTGGTATCTGGGAAAATGGCAAACAGATTCTCGGTGATAAAGCTATTGCGATTTACCAGGCAATTCAAGATGGATTAAAACCAGATGAAAACGGATTCTATAACCTCGGAAATGGTCAAATGGTGCAGTTTGGCAAGGCTATTGATGATTACGATACGACCCTCAAAGAAAAAGCCACATCAACCCTAACAGAGCCACTAAGGTTAGGAATATCTGAGATTCTGCCAGAATACAGCACATTTGGAGCGGATGCTAAAGGATGGTTTATCACAGGATTAACCGGAACTGACGCCGCAACAGATTTAAAAGTACAGGAAGCTTTCAAAAAAGTCCTCGAAGGTATTGACACAAAATACACAGAGGATATCGGAAAAACTACCGGTACGAATATGGCAAGCGGGATAACAAAAGGAATGGAAGAAAATTCCCAAACCGTCAAAGATGCCACAAATAAGATGGTTGATGATGGCATAAAGACTCCGGCACAAGATTCTCTCGGCATTCATTCCCCGTCGAAGTGGTTTGAAAACTTGGCGAAATTTTGTGGTTCTGGGTTCGAGAATGGACTTGACACCGGCTTTGATGGGGCTTTTACGTGGTTTGAGGGACTTGCAGCTAAAATAAGAAGTAGTATAGGCTCACTCTATTATATCGGTTGGAATGCCATTATAGGTATGAATAACGGTATGATAGCAGCAGCTTCGTTGCATCTGTACAAGAACGCTCAGGCAATTGCTGAGAATATTGTAAATAAATTCCGCACATCTCTCAAAATAAATAGTCCATCACGTGTTATGGCAGAGATTGGTGGTTTTACTGTTGAAGGTATGATTGCTGGTATACAATCCAAGATTCCTCGGATGGAAAGTACAATTCAAGATATCAGCAATGAAATTAAAAGGATGCAAACACCTCCCACTGAATTAATTCCTCAAAATTATTTTTCTCAAAAACAAAGATTTGACAGCCAAAATCAAATAGATATGAG
>ERZ791923.1579-NODE-1579-length-24225-cov-13.923459_pt1 | contig 24225 bp, 12 predicted proteins | sample MGYA00510133_ERZ791923 | MGnify/ENA primary metagenome ERZ791923 (study PRJEB30046, sample SAMN00792106) | human gut metagenome | study: EMG produced TPA metagenomics assembly of the A metagenome-wide association study of gut microbiota in type 2... | reverse complement strand
GGGGGAGCCAGTCGACGTGCCCGCCGGTCGCGTACGAAATGACGCCGGAAATGGAGGTCGGCACGATCGCCAGCGTGGACGTGGCGGCCGCGTTGCGTTGCGACAGGCCGAGCCAGACGAGCGCGGGCACGATCACCGTGCCGCCGCCGATGCCGAACGTGCCCGACAGCACCCCCACCAACATGCCGACCACAATCAGCACAATGATGCTGCGCGCCGACCCATCAAGCGCCGTCTCCCCCGCTCGCGATTCCATCTTTTGCGATTCCGTTCGTACGGCATCCGCCCGATCCGCAGTTTCCCCTTCATCACACATGGCAGCTCCTTCCACGTCTTCCGCGCCCGATACTACCCACCTGCCGCGCGCAGCAATCAGCCGATTCCATAATTTTGCGATTTCGCCGCCGCAGCGCCCGGTTCACGCGCTTTCTCGCTTATAGATGGCGGATTCGCGGGATCGACGGATGGTATCTCGCTTATAGATGGCGGCCCCTTGCGGAAACAAGACATCTAGGGGGCATGCATGCTACCCCCTAACGACCTATTGCCCAAACCGACCAGCCACCTATAAGCGAGATACCACCGGACGCCCGGCCGAATCCGCCATCTATAAGCCAGATACCCAGCCAAAACCACGACCGCACGCCTACACCCACGCCTACACCGGCACACCCGCGCGCCTACACCCACGCAAGACCCATTGCACACACCCCCGTACGCACACGACCGCGCGCGGACCGACAAAATCGCAAGTCATGAGCGAAAAGAGGCATCAAAAGCACCCAAAACAGCCCGAATCACACCCCCATCCGCTCACAACCCATGCTCCAGCACGATTCAGGCCATATGCGCACCGCAACAACACCCCTGCACAACATCAGACATGCACACGCACGCAAACACAAGTACACACACTGAAACGCAACACGTACCACAAGCACACAAACACCACGCACCACATACCAAGCACGACCAGACGCACACCCCCGCACACCGGAGAAGCGATGTCACCGGCTTGCGGCGGCGCTAGGCTAGACACTACCCCCGAACACCAGACGAATGGCGCGCGCCGGCCCCGGCGCACAACCCGTGCCGCACAATCCAGGAGCGTCGCCATAGCCGCGCGAGCCCCACAAAAGCGCAGCCAGCCACAAACACGATCAGTCCGATCACCGCAGCCGCCACGGCTGTCATTTCGCCCGGCTCGTCGTATTGCGTCTTGTCTGGCACTTTGGGGTTCGGAATCCGGTGCCCGCGCACGAGCAGCCTGTGTGAGTTGACACCGTACGGCGTGCACGTGATCAGCGTCGCGTAATCGGCCCCGGACTCAATATTCAGTTTGCTGATTTCGCTCGGCAGCACCACTGAGATCTGGTCCACTTGGTACGTGTACGTTTCGTCGAGCACGTGGAATGCGAACGTGTCGCCTTTTTTCAGTTCGTCGAGGCCGGTGAGCAGTCGCGCGGATGGCAGTCCGGTGTGTCCGGAGACCACCGCATGCGTGGTCGCTCCGCCTACTGGCAGCGAGGTTCCGGCCAGATGCCCGGCGGCTATCTGCAGTACGCCGTCGCTGGTGCCGTGGTATACGGGCAGTTTCACTTTGATGCGCGGTATGGTCACGTACCCCATGATGCCGGTGCCGGTCACGTCGAGCGTTTCATCATATTCGCGCTTCTGCGCGTCGGTCATGTGCCACCGATCGCCGTTCGCGGCGAGCCGTTCGTTGTATTCGTGCGCCGCTTTCAGCATGGCTTTGCGTTCGGCGCCGGACATGTCTTTGGTTTGTTCCACGTAGCCTGCTACGGCGTATGACTGGTGCATGCGGTTCCACCAGTCGCTGAATGTCGGATACGCGATGAGGCCCAGCGCGCCGATCATGGCGATTGCGGAGATGGCAATCATCACATTGAGCAGCGCATTCGATTTCTTATGCTTGGCAGCCGGTTTAACCTGCGCATCCAATTCGACTTGCGCAGCTGGCTTGGCGTCCGATTCATCCGTCACGTTATTTATGCTACGCCCGCTTCCGCAAAGCCGTCTTGGCAACGATCAGCAGCACCAAGCCCGCGCCCAAGATGGCCACGGCAATCCAAGCGGCCTGCTGCACGTCGGCGCCGGTGTGCGGCTGGTCCGGCGTGGTGGGTGGCGTGTGCGTGTTGGTGATTTCAGTGGAGTCGCCTTCCACATCGGAGATGGTGGTGTAGCCGTCGGGCACCGCCGCTTCGACCACGGTCCATTCGTGGTCCGCGTCGAGATCCGTCCACGAATGCGTCCACTTGTTGGACTCGTTCAGCTTCACGTTTTCCACGGGCTCGCCGTCGCGCAGGAGTTTCACGGTGATGGATTCGGGGCGCTTGCCGTCGGAATTGTTCCGGTCATTCCAGATTTTGCGCACGGTGCGTTCCACGGTTTTCGGCGGTTGCGCCACACATTCGGTTTTCGGTTCGATACTCAGCACACGCGACCCGCCGGAGACGCCGTCTTCGGGCACTGCGACGAGCATGCTGCCGGAAGAGCACGTCCATGTCTGGTTCTTTCCGGAGGCGTTGGTGACCTTCACGTCAACACTGTCGGACACGGCCAAGTACAGGCCGTCGGACAGTCCGGTGAAGGTCAGGTGTCCGGAAGCGTTGGTGACACCGGTTGCCGTGGCGTCGGGTTGGTTCACTGCGATGAGTCCGGCGAGCGTGTTGGCCATGTCTCGCCACACCTGCGCGTCCTTGCCGGTCATCTTCGACCAGTCGACGGGGTAGGCGGTGGAGTCGGTGAACGGTGCGACGGGCTCGAAGGTGGCACCGCCGCTGGCTGGAATCTGCCCGACTTTGTAGAGGTTGAAGCTGGCGTCCGAAATGGCGAAGTTGGTAGAATCGTCGGACGTTTCGGAATCCGAGCTCTTATGGTGGTACGAAATGGCGATGCTGCCGCTGGCAGAGTCTGTTGTTGGAGCCGCGACGGCATCGCGAGTAGTGAATGCACAGGCTGCCGCGGCGAATGTGGCGGCGATTGCGCAGCATGCGGCGATGACGCGGCTTGCGATCGTGCGTTCCTTCATTGCCGACCCCTCTTCTGTGGATTGGAAAGTAAGCATGTTTGATTCGCCCCCCAACGGCAAACCGGAAAATATATGGAGCCAGGCTGGATACTCAAGAAAATTAGGCAGTGTACAAGGGATTGAGGTGGTCCAGCCCAGCATATGTGGGTTCAGTTATTATTTAATTTTTAGTTTTTAAATTATGTATTGCGATTCCCGTGAGCCGCTGCTGACTTGCGTCAACGCGGCTCACGGGTTTCGCATGGTTACTTCAGATTCTTATGGAATCCGGAGGATCAGGCGTTGCGGCGACGCAGAGCCATCACCAGGGTCGCGCCAGCAAGCACGAACACGGCGATACCAGCCACGTACAGCAGCACGGTGCCCATGCCGCCGGTGGACGGCAGGTTGGAGCCCGCGTTGTTCACGACGCTAGCGGTAACGGTACCGGTGGTGAGGTCGCCCTTAGTAGCCACGCTCTTGACAGTGATAGTCAGGTCCTTCAAAGCCGGGTTATCAGCGGTCACATCATGGTCAGCCTTGATTTCAAGGTAGGTATCGTCTGCCTTGTTGAAGCCGTCCGGCACCTTGGTCTCGACGAGCTTGTACAGGCCGTCATCCACGCGCGGGAAGGAAGCGACGTACTTGCCATCAGAGTTCTTGACGACCTTGACCTTAGCGACTTCCTTGGTGTAGCCGTCAGAAGCGCCAACCTTCTTGTAGAGGGTGAACTCAGGCAAATCGTTGTCGTTGACAGTACCGTTGAAGGTCTTGTTGACATCCAGCTGGTAGGTGAAAACAATGACGGTATCTTCCGGGGTCTTGCCGGTTTCGCCTTCGCCACCCACGTTCGGGTTGTTGGAATATTCCAGCGAGACCTTGTTCGGGTTGCCCGCGGAGCCGATGACGGAGTTAGAGTTCAGAGTGGAAGAATATGCAACAGTGAACTTGCCGCCTGCAACAACAGCAATCAGCTGACCATCCGTATCCTTGACGGTCTTCACATCGTTGATGGTGACGCGGAAGGTTTCACCTTCGTTAAGACCAGTGGTATCAACAGTGTAGGAATTGGAGGAAACGACCTTATCGCCGTACTTGACAGTGATGTCATTGTTGAAAGTCAGACCTGCGGACTGGCTATCGTGGAACACCAGCTTATAAGTCTTATATGCCGCAAAATCAGTGGCGTCAGTCGGCAGAGTGGCGGTCAGCTGGAACGGAACCTTGTCGTTCACATCATAGTCGGCGGAATCCTGCCAGTCAGAAGTGGTTTCATCGGAATCATTGGTGTCCTGGACCTTCTTCTCGACAGAAGGCTGATCGGCCTTACGCTTGATTTCCTGGTTGCCAACAACCTTGACGATGAACAGCGTGGCTGCATCATCCTTGCCTGCAGTGGAATCCTTGTCCTTGAACAGGTAGTAGCCCGGTTCAGCAGACAGCGGAGCATCCTTGGAGACGGAACCACACACAGTGGTCAGATTGGCGAAAGCCTGGATTGCCTTCAGCTTGGCAGTGTCATCCGCATATGTACCAGTAGCAATCTTTTCGGCAGCCTGAGCAGCAGTCAGATTAGCACCGTCAGTGCCAGCCGCATTGTCTGCCTTGAAGTCGGAACCAGCAGTGATATTGCTGAGCACTGTTCCAGCATCATTCAGATCGCCCTTGAAGATCTGGTATGCATTATAGGTGTGAGTATCACTCTCGGGGACAGTGATCTGATACTTCGTAGCGGTAGTCTCCTCGGCGGTTGCGCTGGCGGCACCGGCGAAACCGGCGACGGCCATTGCCGCGGTGGCTGCCACAGCGACGAGGCCCTTGAGAACCTTGTTCATTGTTCTCCCTTTCTTTCTTGTTTGAAATCTTGAATCTTCAGTTATGTGTGTTCAGTTATTGCCTAGTGGGCATTGGGTCGCTACGCTACGGTCCAGCCCCCTTTCCCCTAGACGAGTTCATCATTGCCGCCTCCTGACCTTGAGGGCCATTCCAGCCGCAACAACACCTATCAACGCAGCCACCAAAGCCGCCGCGTAAATCCAATAATCGCCAGCTCCACCGGTCCCCGGCAGAATCACACCCGGCTTGTTCTTGATGTTGCCACCATTGACAGTGAACGTGGTCTGCTCGTTGTAAGCGCTTGTACCTTTAATATTGAAGTCGGTGTTCGCGTACCAATTGCCAGCGATGTTGTCGCCTTCCAGCGGACCGATGCGGAACGTGTGCGGAGTGGTGTCGAGATCGTATCCGTCAGGAGCCTTGGATTCGATGAGCTGGTACTCACCCCAGACCAAGCCGCTGATCTTGAATTTGCCGGAGGCACCATCCAAATCAACATATTCACCGGTCTGGGCAGAGCATTTAGCAACGCCGTTCTGCCCATCCACGCAGTCGGTGACCGTGCCAAGTGTGGCTTCCGAAGTGACAACGGTGTACTTGGCTGCGCCATCAGCCCAAGAGAAGGTCTTCGTCTGCTTGAGGGTCCATTCGGAACCGGAAAGCGGATCAGAATTGTTGATATCCGAAGACACCTTGGTCCACGTCACGCTACCAGTCTTACGAGTGTTCGCAATCTTGGAATCCGTGACATCAGAGTTCCAAGTGACTTTTCCGCCAGTGATGATAATCGTGTACACCGTGTTGGAAAGATCGTAGCCGTTTGGAGCCTTGGTTTCCTGCAGCTGGTACGTGCCATTCGCAAGGTCGGAAACCTTGAACTTGCCAGCAGCCGTGTCCTCATCCACCTTGGTGGAGACAGTCTCGTTCACCGCGTTCAGCACACTACCCTGAGCGCGCAGCACAGCCGAAACCGCACGATGCTCACCACTACGGGAGGTAACGCGACGGCTACTATATGCGGCAGTGGAGATGACGGCGCAGCCGGAGGGCGCAGTGCCAAGTATCTCAGTTGCAGTGTTCAACGTCACAATGTCGCCACCGTTGAACGCAAAACCACTGTTTGCATCGGGACGATAGAAGGATTGCGGCGTAGTCCAGTTGGCCTTGTCTCTGCGGATTCGGAAACTGGCGCTGGTAGGCATGACCTCATTGATGGTGTACGACACATAACCATTGCATCCACTGGCGACCGTCATTTCTTTTCTGTTCGGCTGATCGCCAGTATCCGACGGCCAACTGCCATTTGCGGTCTTCCACTCAAGAAACAGCTTCTGACCATTATTCTGGTTGAAGTCATCTTGCATCTTGAAGAACACCGTGGTGGTGGTCGCCTGTGGCTTGGTCACGTTCACCTTCAAGGTGACGGATTTGCTGGTACGAGTCGCCGTAATCGTCACCGGTGAAGAAGTCACCTGATTCGCGGTCAGCGTGACGCTTGTGCCGGTGATGGTGCTCAACGAGACGTTAGCCGCACTGGAAGTGGACCATTCAACAGTATTGGAAGCAGTCAGCTTGAGGGTCTTGCCCTTCTCAAGACTGATTTCCTGACCATCGGTATAGCCGTTAATCGATACGGAAGTCTCTACGGTCACGCCGGAAACTTCGACAGTGAACGATGCGGTGACCTTACCATCAGCCGACTTCACGGTAATAGTGGTATTGCCGTTGCCAGTCGGAGTGACCAAACCGTTTTCGCTCACTGCAGCCACGGCGCTGTCGGCAGACGACCACGTCAACTTCGCATTGTCAATGGGCGTACCGTTCTGGTCATAGGCCACCGCGTGGAATCGCTGCGCAGTGCTGTTCGTAAACGACGCGGAAACCACTTCGTTACTATTCGCATCAAAGATCTTGACGGACTTGACCTCTGTGCCGGACTGGTCATCGGTGATGGCCCATTCCTCACTCGCAGTATCGCCATTCATCTTGGAGAGCGTCCACGTTGAACCGGCCAGCAACGTGCTGTTGTCGGTGCCATCGACCTTCTGCCATTCGATCGCCGAACCGGTCTTCTTATTGATGATCTTGCCGTCGGTCAACAGTTTGTCTGCATCCGTGCTGATTGCACCACCGGCACTGTCGAAAACGTTGGAGATGTTTGTCGCAGCCTCGGTAGTGCTGCTACCAGTATTGATCTGGTAAATGTTGGTGTTCTGCGCATAACCTTCAGCCGTACCCGATTCCTTTAGGAAATAGGTGCCGTTCTTGGCGAGGTTGCCCAGCTGGAACGAACCTTCCGCATCGGCATCATCGTTCCAACCGCCATCGGCGATGGTGGCGAGAGCGTTCGTGCCGTGTACCGCATCTTCCTTCTTGCCATACACGGTCCAGCTGGTTCCGCCGAGAGCCTTGTGCTCAGCGGTGTCATCCACCTTGTTCCACGCGATCGCGGCGCAGGAGGTGGAGTACGAGCCGTTCCATGGCAGATTATGACGCTCCTGGTCCATATCCAGAATGGATGTGGTCTTCTCGCCGGACTCGTTGACGAACTCGTCTCCGACGTTATGCCCATCCGTGCTTTGACCCGCGACCCTCTTCACAGTCTCGTTGTTCAGCATTTCGAAATCGCCGCCGACCCACACGCGACCATTAGTAGAGACATGGCTCTGGAGGCTACCGTTAGGAACAAGAATACTGCCCATCCAAGCCGCAGAAGGGTCATCCGTGGCCCGCATGTCATGCGCACTGCCCCATGCGCCGTGATTGGTGCTGGTGTTCGTGTTGTGGTCAGTGACCTGAATCCAGCCCGTAGCCTGACCACCGCGAATCACCACATTCGACGCATCGGCGAAATTCCACATGATTTGCTGCGCGCGCTTCGCGTAATTCGTGTTCTTCGCTGCTTGCGTAGTATCCCCAGATGCAGCCGTGACGAAATCGTTGGCGATATTATCGTTATTCCACCAGAATCGCCAACCATTGTGGAAGTCGATGGTCTGCCCGTTCGCGCCAGTCACGTTAACCACAACGGAAGCGTTATCCGGCACGTTGACGAACTTGAAATCGATGCCCGTGTAATCGGTTCCGATTAAATTTAAGGAAGAGGCGGGTAGGTTGAACACCTGCATGCTCTTGCTGGTGTCGGTGCTGGTGAAGGTGATCAGCTTTTCCTTCTCCAGCTTGTCGTAGAACGTGAAGGAGTTGCCCTTTCCCTTGTTCTTTTGATAGTCGTATTTGTAAATCGTGTAGGAGTCACCAGCTGAGGGAGCATTCCCCTCATCGACGGTACCGGTTGCCGGCAACTTTGTTCCGGTGTTCAAATCCTCAGAAAGCTTCGAGATTTTGCTCTTGTACGCGGAATAGTCCGTTCCGTTCACATTGGACAGACCGTCTTGGTTCCAAGCCACCAAGCTGGAATCGATGCCAAGAACCGGCGGTTGGCTGGTTGTGATATCGCTGCCACTCAAACCGCGAACAGAGTCAACGCCCGTCTTGCCCCACACTTGTGTGGGTGCGCCAGCCAAGGATGCCTTGTAGCCATGATCAGTGGTGTCGGAGGAACTCGTCTTGCCAAGCCATCCCGGAGCAGTCCAAGCGCCGACTTTGCTGTACATCACAGATGTGCCGGTGTTGCCGCCAACCGCCAACACGGTCTTACCATCAGCAGGACGGAACTGAGAACCAAAACCGACAACACCCCATCGGAAACCACGGGAGACATATGACTTGCCACCGGCACTGCCCGTATTCCACAGTTTCCAAGCTTCCTTCTGTGGATTCATGGCCAAGCTGCCGTTCACAACCGTCAAACCTTCGGCTTCAACGGCATAGGTGCCGGTCGGACCAGCAGCATTGTTCAGCGCACTAGCATCAGACGGCTTTCCCCCCACATACATATCTCCGCCAACATATGTAGCGACGCCGGTATCAGTGCCTGTGACACTCATGTCATCACCCAGGCCAACAGAAGCCGGAGTGCAGGTTTTTCCGTCAGCGAGCTCCTCTGCCTTGGCATTGTAGGCGGGGATGGGGGAGGTTACGGCTATGGTGGCCATCATGGCCACGGCCACCGCGGCGGCGGTCAGGGAGCGGGTACGCGAAAGCGCGCAACCGGATGCCGATCGCGTTCCTGCATAGTGTCGTGGTGCGTTGCCGGCACCATTACGCCATTGCCTCATCTTGTCCCCTATCCGCAAAGTGTTCACCCTTCTGAGCCCCTCAACTCGAGGGTTGATATCCTTTGCATAATGCCGTTATCACTTCTGTTTTACGTATAGCTTCTGCGCTGTTCCCATCTCCGGCAACACAGCCGGAAACCTCTGTTTTCCCTTTTTCTCTGACCTACGGTTTACTATGATAACCTTTGCAGTTATGAAAACAAAATGAAACAGAAAGAACCCACACCCCCTCCCCCGATACGTTTTTTCGTCCCCTCTCACGGGGACAACGCTTTAAAGCCTGATATTCAAAGGTTTGTCAACGATTGCAAAATCAAAAACACATGCTGATCATTGAATGAAATTCATCATTCATCAGCCCCCGATTGGCGTGTCATGAAACACATCACTGCAAATTGTTTCATTTTTTCCTGAAAACGTATGCCACACACCGTGACTATAGTGGGGGGTATCCCCTACCAATCCACCCCGGGCCATCACAATCAGCCCGTCGGCATTGACGGGCTGCGGAAGGGCAATGAGACTCGGCTCTCAGCGGCCAGTGCCATACACGGAATCGGTGCCGCGCAGTACGAGCTGGGCGCGCACAATCTCATGCGCGTTCTCAAGCGGCCCACCTTCGATAAGCTTCATGGCCTTTTGCGCGGCCGCGCGACCCATCGCATACGGATCCTGTCGCATGGTGGTCAGGTTCACAGTGTCGGCGTACGGCGAATCGTCGAAGCCGATAATCGAGTAATCAGAAGGCGTGTGGTGGCCGTAACGTTCCAAACGCAACACCAGCGGAATCGCCATCATATCCATCTGGCAGCAGATCGCGTCCGGGAACTCGTCCAACGCAAGCAGCGCGGTCAACGCCGAGTCGGCGAAGGTCTTGCCACGCGGCACAGAGACGACGCGCCACTTGAAGTCATGGGAGGCCCCCATCGTCTTGCAGGCGCGGATGAAGCCCTGTCCTCGCGCATCGATGGAGGAATTAATGGAATCGACCGCATCGGAGCACACGTACACGATATTCTTGTGCCCCAGATTGATCAGATGCTGGGCGGCGGTGAACATGCCGTCCTCATCGTCGATGGAGATGGTGGCGTCGAAGCCGTTTTGCGTCGGCGTATTGATGCCGATGATCGGCACGTGGATGCGTTTGAGCTGCTGGATTTCCTTCGGATCCACGCCGAACGACGTTACGAATACGGCGTCCACGTTGCGGCGGACGGGCAGATTCGTGAAGAAGTCGCGGCGGTTTTCGGCGGTGTCGACGTGCTGGAACAGCGATACGTCATACCCGGCATTATGCATGACGGATTCGATTCCAGCGAACACTTCCGTATTGAACCAGCTAGTGATCTCTTCATTCATCAGCATCGCCACACGGTACGATTGGCCGGATTTCAGCGACGTGGCGGAACGGGAGATGTTGAAATCAAGCTTGTCCGCCGTTTCCAGCACCTTGCGGCGCGTACGTTCGGACACCAGTTCCGGCCGCGTGAACGCGCGCGATACCGTGGAAATCGACACACCCGCGGCCTTGGCCACCTCGCGAATGCCTGCTCTATCCATCTCTCAACCCCTTTGCGGTTTCTGCATCATAATCACAAACGTTCCCAGCCTTGGAAACACTCGCTTGAGCGGCGATGCTCTCTCAATCTGTTTCTATCATACTGCGAACGTTGTCAAAAATCACGCCAGTGTTGCACAAATCGCACAAATTATCAAAATAACCGGGTAAACCGCGTAAAAAGCCCATTTCGTCCACTGATGCTTATAGCCCAGCTTGCCGTTGTAGTAGTGCACGAACGCCACGCCCACGCCCGGCGCGATCATCATCACGGCGCCGAACAGGCCGGCTGTGAACATCATCGAATTCTCATACTGGCGCATCAGAGCGAAAATCAGCACGAAGCCAAGCGTCACCGAACCGATGCTCATCATGTGCTGGCGTAGGCCGATACGCAGCAGCAGGTCCCACAGCAGACCAATCACCACCAGTCCGACCGACAACAGCACCTTCATGACCTTCTGATAGCGCGACGCCACCCAATCGAGCGCGGCAAGCACAACAAACGCAACGAACAGGCCGAAAACGGGATTCTGCGAGCCCAGGTCGAAAGCCTTATGCGATGTGGCGAGGTCGTACGGCACCTCGCACACCACGGCGAGAATGAACAGCTGCAGGCCGTACGCGACCCGGCTGTGCGTTTCACGGAAACCCTGCACCAACAGCCACGCGTAGATCGGAATGGCGAACCAGGACACCACTTCGCTCAGGACCATCGCCGTCAGCGACGTCATATTGTTGGTATCGGAGCCGAAGAACAGCGGCACGATGGTGGTGCTGCCGGCGGACAAGGCCAACGCCACCGCGCCGATGACCTTAAGTTGGAACACCGTCAGTCCGCGACGCTTTTTCCTGTTGCGGCGAGCGCCGCCGAATCCGATTTGGTCGGTCGAATCGGTTCGAGCTCCCTGCTCGGCATAGCCTTCCATATGTCCTCCTATTGCGATTTTTCCGCGCGTCGCACGTGGCACGTGCACCTTACGCACGCCTTACGCACGTATGCCTTTTACGACTTGCGACTTTTCCTTGCGACTTTCCCGCACGCCACAGCGGCTTCCCGCACGTCCCATGCGATTTAAGCTCAGCGCCCACCGCGCGCCTTATGCGTCCAGCACGAATTTCAGCAGCCCGTCGTAGTCGGCTCCGGTAAACGAACATACCGCATGTGCCGAAACGTCCGGGTCGTCCGCCGGTGAAATTTCCGTGCGGAAGTATGCCGCGTCGAGGCCGGCGGAATTGGCGCCGATGATGTCGTTGCGCTCGTCGTTGCCGACCATGAGCGCGTGCTTGGCGGTCACGAATTCACGGTCGAGCGCCAGCATGTACAGGTCGCGTGCGGGCTTGCGGATTTTCTCTTCACTGGAGATGATCACGTCGTCCAGTACGCTGGCAAGGCCGGTCTCTTCCAGTTCGGGGCGTGTGTAGCAGGCTTGCGCGTTGCTCAGCAGCGCCACGACCATGCCGGCGTCCTGCAGTTGTTCGATCATGTCGAGCGCGCCGGGGTACAGCCGGAACAGGCTGGTGCTGCCTTGGCGGAACGCCCATGCGGCTTTCAGCGCGGCCTGCGGTAGCGCGAGTTTCTTTTCCGCTTCCTCGCTGCGATTCATGAGCAGGGACCGGTAGACCGGCAGGATGTCGAATTCGTCCCACCCGTTGCGAACGATTGCACGGTCGGCTTGGTGGACCATTTCGCGGGCTTCGAGCTTTTCGAACTGGTCGCGCATCACGTCGACGGATTCGTACTGCGCGCCCAATTCGGTCACGCAATCGTACAGCGCCTGCCATGCGGCCTCGCTCTGCTCATCGGTACGAATGTCGATCAGCGTTCCGTACAGGTCGAAAAACACCACCTCGTACCGCGGATTGCGCGCTCCGATTCCCACTGTCGTATCCTTTCTGGTTTTCCGGCCCCATTGCCGTATCTGTTACGGCAACCGCAGCTTTGCGGTCGCCGTTTTGTAGCTTCCCTACTGAGAGTATTACTGCAACCGCCAGATTGCAAACGTATGCGGTGGAACAATCAAATAATCGCCATCACCTGCGCTCACATTGCCTTCCACCGGACTGACGGACGAGCCGAGACCACACCAGTATCTCCGTATTCCGCCAATCGGTTCCAAACCCGTTACGGCCACGTCAATAACGCCGACGTGTCTGCCTGGATTGGCGGCCATCAGATAATCGCCGACGCGGAACACGAGTTCGTCGCCTTCCGTATCGACGATATTGCGATTGCCGTCGAACCACTGTGGATCAGACTTGCGCAATGCAATCAACTTCGCGTAATACTCAATCAAATCGCGCTTCTGCCATGCACGGTTCCAATCGAGCCAGTTAAGCTCTTTGGCGGAATCGTAAGAATCAGAGCTGCCGAATTTGGTACGTGCGAACTCCTCGCCGGACAGCATGAACGGGATGCCAGCGGAGGTAAGCGTGATACCCACAGCCAGCTTGTTGGCGTCCATCACGTCGGTCAGCGCGGCCGCAATCTGCGGACCGACACCGGCCAGCCCTTCCGCCGAGAAATCGGCGTCATACATGACTTTTGGCACATCCACGGTATTTTCGTTAACGCCTTCGGCCACGGTGCTGCCCAACGAACCAGCCGCAAAGCTCGCGCACAACTTGTCCCACAGCGTGAGGTCGTCGTGCGCGGACACGTATTGAATGACCTGGCCTGCCACTCCTTCCGAATGTTTGCCGCGACGCCACGCGTCCACGGCCTCACGCGCAGCCGCTACGTTCTCGTGCATGCCACCGTTCACATAACCCGGGCGGTCCGAGAAGAACACATGGCCCTTGATGGTGTCTCGCGTGGTGTCGCAGAAGTGGCCGATGCGACTGTCAAGCTTCGACAGGCCTGACTTGTCAGCCAGCACGGTGTCGCTGGGCAGCGGCGCGGTGGCGCCCGCGGACCACGGTTCGCCGTACATGAGAATGTCGCGTCCACGGCCGGGAATCTCATCCAGAGCAGCACGCACGGCATTCATGGTGTCCACGTCAATCAGACCCATCAGGTCGAAACGGAAGCCGTCCATGTGGTATTCGCGCGCCCAGAACGTCACGGATTCCACGATGAACCGGCGGAACATCTTACGTTCGGTGGCCATATCGCAGCCGCAGCCGGATCCGTTGGCCAGCGCGCCGTTGGGCTTACGGCGCAGGAAATAGTCCGGCACCGACCGCTCAAACCAATTATCGGGCGAGAACATGTGGTTGTAGACCACGTCCATGATCACTTTGATGCCGGCGTTGTGCAGCGCCTGCACCATCTGCTTCACTTCGCGGATGCGCACCGACCCGTCGAACGGATTGGTGGAATACGAGCCTTCCGGCACGTTGTAATTGACCGGATCGTACCCCCAGTTGTAGCGATCGCAGGTCTCTTCGTCCACGGAACCGAAATCGTAAATCGGCATGAGCTGCACCGCGGTGACGCCAAGTTTCTTGAGATATGCGATGCCCGTGGGAAAGTCGGGATGCCCGTCCAGAGACGTACCGTCGTCGGTGAACGCCAGATACTTGCCCCGATGCGATTCGGGGAAACCGCCGGCGGGATCATTGCTGAAATCGCCCACATGGGTTTCCCAGACCACCGTCTGCGCAAGCGGCACGTCCGGCATATGGTCGCGGTACCAACCATCCGGATTGGTGCGGCTGAAGTCCACGACCATGCTGCGCCGGCCGTTCACACCGGCCCCGCGCGCCCACGGATCGGCGACGCGGTCCACGGAACCGCAATCGCGTTCAATCAAAAAGTCGTAATACACGCCGTGCATGTTGTCGGCGAAATCGTACGTCCAGGAACCATCGGATTCCGGACGCATCGTGTACTGTCCAATCAGAGCGTCGCCGCTTTCCCCCATGGAGCCACGCGAGAACAGTCTCAGGGTCACCTTCTGTGCGGAAGGAGCCCAGAGAGCGAACTGGGTGCCGGTTTCAGTAACAACGGCACCCAGCGGCCGTTCCAGACACAGCGGGAACGGTTCGGCGACGCTCGTGTTCGGCTGTGCGAAGCTGTCTACGAGCGTCATATCCTTTGCCTTTCTTTAGCCCTTCACGGAGCCCGACATGGACTCCTGATAGAAGCGCTGCATCACAATGAACAGGATGGCGATCGGAACGGAGATCACGACCGCGGCCGCGGCGAAGCGGGCAAACCAGTTCTGGATATATTCCTTCTGCAGCATGAGCCACAGGCCCAATGCCACGGTGTAGTTGGATTGCGTACGGCAGATCACCTTGGCCATGACAAAGTCGAGCCACGGGGTCAGGAAGCCGATGATGGCCTGGTAGACGATCATGGGCTTGCAGATCGGGATGATGATCTTATGGAACACCTGGAAACGGGTGCAACCGTCGAGCAGGGCGGCTTCGTCCAGCGAGGTCGGAATGGTGTCCATATAGCCCTTCATCACGTAGAAGCCAGCGCCGGAACCGGCGGAGTACACGAGAATCAACGCCACGGTAGTCATGGTGCCGCTTGACAGGCCCAAGGCCTTCAAGATGAAGTAGATGGCGGTGACGGCCATGATACCCGGGAACATGCCAAGAATCAGCACAACGTTCATGAAAGTCTTGCGCACACGGAAACGCATACGGCTCATGCAGTATGCCACAGAGAGCACGAAGATCAGAGAAATCGCACAGGTGAAGCAGGCGATGATGAACGTGGTGCCGAACATCTTCGGGAAGTCCAACACGTTGCGGTCGGTGAACAGCACCCTATAGTTGTCCAGAGTCCACTCCTTCGGGAAGAAGGAGCTGGTGTACGGGGCGGTGTTCTTATTGAACGACTCCGCGAACACCCATACGATTGGGACGAGCCAGATGACGGCCAGAATGGCCAGGAACAAGTGGGCGAACACGTCGCCGGTGATACGGCGGATCTTCTGGTCGTGCAGAAGGCCGTGGCTTTCCACTTTGGTTGCGGAATGCTTGTTGCTCATCGGAATGCCTCCTCATTCTTATAGGAGCCGGAATTGCGGTAGGTGATCAGCGAAACGATGGCCAACACGACGAAGGTCATGATGCCGATCACGGCACCGAGATTGTAATCCTGCTTGTCCACGGTCAGCTTGTACAGCCAGGTGATAAGCAAATCAGTGGAGCCTGCGGAATCGCCCAATGGCGTAGGATCGCCGCCGGACAGCAGGTAAATGACGTTGAAATTATTCACATTGCCGGTGAAGGTGGTGATCAGGTACGGAGTGAGCACGAAGATGATGTACGGCATGGTGATCTTCGTGAAGATCTGCCACCAGTTGGCACCGTCGATCTTCGCCGCCTCATACTGATCGGCCGGAATGTTCTGCAGAATACCAGTGATCTGCATGATGGTGTACGGAATACCGACCCACAGGTTGATGACGATTACGGTGACACGGGCCCAAGTGGCGTTGGTGAAGAACGGCAGCGGACTATCGATCCAACCCCACGTCTGCAGCATGCGGTTCACCGCGCCCTGCGGCTGGAGCATGGTGTGCATGACCAACAGGGACACGAACTGCGGAACGGCGATGGACATGGAGAAGCAGGCACGCCAGAAACCCTTGAAGTGGGTGGTCTTGCGATTGATGATCATAGCCACGAACATGCCGAGGAAGAAGTTCAGGAAGGTGGCGAAGAAGGCCCAGACCAATGTCCACACCAGCACACGTCCGAACAGTACGGCGTTAACGGTGCCGCCGCTGTTGGAGAAAACCTTGGCGAAGTTCTCAAAGCCGACCCAGTGGAACAGCACGAGGTGCTTGTGGTCATAGCTGGTGAATGCCATTGAAATCATGAAGATCAACGGCAGCACGGTGAACACGACGATGCCCAGCGTGGGCAGGAACATCAGCAGAACGTGCGCCTTGGCATCGAGCAGCTCGCGGACATCGTCCATGAAGCTCGGAGCCTTGCCGTTCTCCTCGAGCAGCACCTGGGACTTGTATGCAGAGCGCACGGACATGACCCACAGGCCGATGAAGGCAGCGGTGATAACCAGAGTGGCGACACCGTACAACAGGATGACCACGGAACGGTCAGGTTCGGTGTAGACCCAGAAGCCGTCGACCAGCTTCTTGCCGCCTGCATTGGTGCCCAAGGTCGGCAACTTGGAAAGATAGTCCACGCCACTGATTGCCATGAACACGAAGTATGCGATTTCCAGCGCCAGCATGGTAATGCCCTTGACATACTGCTTGCGCACGATATCGCCAAGACCAAACACCACTGCGGAAAGCTTAGTGAACAGGTCACCACGCCGGAACGCCGCCCTTACCGTGTAAGGCGACGGAGAAACATAATCAGCACCCTGCTTCCGAAGGCGCTTCATCTCCCGTGGGGAAAGAGTTGTTGCTGTCATTTCGACTGCCCTCTCATATGGATATTGAAAGATAAAAAAAGCTTTGCTCCCGGACAAGGGGAAGGAGAATTTAAAAACCTTGCCCGGGAATGCAAAGCTCGGAGGAGGAGTGAGCCACTATGCAAAGTGGAGAGAGACACCGCGACTCGAAGCGTCTCTCAAAGCTGCAGGGTGGCTGGGGGGATTTGGCAGTGCCAACCACCCTGCATTCTTCAGTTATTGGATTTTTAGAATTACTGATTTCACTCAGCGATCTTGCCACCGGCCTGCTTGACCCAATCCTGGTACTTGGCGGCAGCGTTGTCCTTGGTGATTTCCTTGTTGACCAGGGCCTTGCCGAAGGTTTCGGCCGGAGTCCACCAATCGTTCATGCCGGACAGACCGGACTGCAGGAGGGCGGTGTTGGCCATGGTGTCGGCCTGGGCCTTGGCTGCGATGTCGTCGGTGGTCAGGTCGGACAGGGACTTGTCGGTCGGCGGGATGGCGCGCATCTCGTAGTGCAGCTTCTGAGCTTCGGTGGAGCCGAGGTAAGCCGCGAACTGAGCGGCGGCCTTCGGGTTCTTGGCGTTCGGGTTGTAAGCAGCGGCCTTGGTGGCGGCGAAGGACTTCATCTGCTTCTTCTGGCCGTTCACGGTGAAGGTCGGCAGAGAGGTGGCGGCGTAGTTGTCACCCAGGGCCTCCTTCACGTCCTTAGCGGACCAGGTACCGGAGAACAGCACGTCGGCGGAGCCATCCTTGATGGCTGCGAGGCCGGAAGCGCCATCGTCGTTGGAGAAGTTCGGGTTGGCGACCACATCAACCAGATAAGAGGTGATATCGGCGCCGTCCTTCGGGAAGACCATGCCTGCGTCAGCATCATTGCCCTTCTCGCCGAACAGGCTCAGGCCATCATAGAAGCCGTTGATGTACCAAGAATTCTGCAGGGAGAACGCGACCTTGGCCTTGGAAAGGATGGTATCGAAGTCCTTGGCCTCATCCTCGGTGATCTTGGACTTGTTGTAGTACATGAACCACGTGTTGTCGGTGTACGGCACGCCATAGAGCTTGCCATCGGTGCCGGTGACGGAGTTGACTTCGAGGTCACCGTTCTGTTCCTTCACCTGCTTCTCAGCGTCGGTGCCCAGCTGGCCAATGGCCTTGGCGTCCATTAGAACACCCAACTGATCGGAAGCGAACATATAGACATCGGCCGCCGCGGACGGATCAGTGCTGACCTGCTTGGAAGCATCGCCTTCAGAGACCACGTCATTCTTCCACGTGATATTGTATTCCGGATGCGCCTTGGCGAAGTTCTCTTCGACCTTGCCCAGCCAGTTGGTGTCCTTGGCCTGGTCTTCCTGCGGGGCCCACACGCTCAGCGTGACGGCCTCGGTGGAGCCGGAAGCGTTCTTATCGCCACCGTCGGAGGAGCCACCGCACGCAGCGAGCGGAACCAGCATAGAAACGGCAGCAGTAAGTCCGATTGCCTTCTTCCAATCGATCTTCATTGATCTTCCTTTCCTCACATATCCTTGTGCTCTGCAACATCTCCGGTTGGATGGTATGAACCAAAACCCTGCATACGTTCGCATCATCGTTTCTCGGATGATTGCCGACCGCATTGGGGCTACCGAAAATGCATCAGTGCTTGTTAGTGTAGCACGTTTCTGCCAACGTTTGCAATTCAGCGCTATGATTGTTTCAAAGAAACACCGCAAACCGCGAAATATCAAGGAGACACACCCTCATGCTTTCCCCCGCGAAACACCCCCACCCCAAATGGCTTGCCGACGCAATTTTTTATGAAATCTATCCACAGTCCTTCGTCGACTCCAATGGCGACGGCATCGGAGACATCCCCGGAATCACTTTAAAACTGGACTACATCAAGGATCTCGGATGCAACGCGATCTGGCTCAATCCCTGTTTCGACTCGCCATTCAAAGACGCCGGCTACGACGTGCGCGACTACAAAAAGGTGGCATCACGCTACGGCACCAACGACGATCTCATTGCGTTGTTCGACGCCGCCCACCGGCGCGACATGCACGTGATCCTCGATCTCGTGCCAGGCCACACCAGCGAGGAACACGAGTGGTTCCACCGCAGTTGCAAGGCCGAACGAAACAATTATTCCGACCGCTACATCTGGACAGACTCATGGATCTCCGGTGGCGACGGACTGCCATTCATCGGCGGCGAATCGCCCCGCAACGGTACCTACATCTTGAACTTCTTCAAATGCCAGCCGGCGCTCAACTACGGTTTCGCGCACCCCGAACGTAGCTGGCAGAAGCCAGCCCTTGGTCCGGACGCGAAGGCCACTTGCGACGCGATGGTGGACGTCATGCGGTTCTGGCTTTCCCGTGGCGCAGACGGCTTCCGCGTGGATATGGCCGACAGCCTCGTCAAAAAGGACGATGAGGGCAAGCCTTACACCATCCGCACCTGGCAGTACATGTTCGCCCGGATCCGCCCGGCCTTCCCCGAAGCCGCGTTCGTTTCGGAATGGGGACGGCCAGAGGAGTCGATGGCCGCCGGCTTCGACATGGATTTCTATCTCGATTGGCGTTGGGACGGCGTTCCCAACGGCTACAACATGCTGTTGCGCAACGTGGACGACCCGTTGAGCCGCAAGGGCGACAAGAGCTATTTCAACGCCGATTCCGGCACGCCGATCAGCGAATTCCTGGACGAGTACGAGCCGCGTCTGCGCGAAGCGGAAACGGCCGACGGAAATTTTAATTTCATCACCTGCAACCACGACACCGCACGCGTGGCGCCGCGACTGTCGCAGCGCGAAATCGCCCTGGCATACTGCACGCTGTTCGCGATGCCGGGCGTGCCGTTCCTGTATTACGGCGACGAAATCGGCATGCGATACCGCGCACTGCCCGGCAAAGAAGGCGGCTACGTGCGCACCGGTTCGCGCACACCGATGCAGTGGGGTGCGAACGACGCATCCGGAGCACTTCACGTGTCCGATTCTGCAGAATCGGACATTCGGGCTGGCGATGTGACCGGTGGCAGCTACCTGCCCGCCGACCCGTCCGCCGACGCCCCGACCGTCGCCGCACAGCAGGCCGACGCCGAATCACTGTGGCATACGGTGCGCTCCATACTCCACGTCAAGAGGGAATGCGACGCCTTGCGGTCGGGGGCTACGTTCCATGCAATCGAACGCGATAGAGTGTTCGTTTTCGAGCGTTCCACCCACCTGCAGAAGCTGATCATAGCCGTCAATCCAAGCCGCGATTGCAAAGCTTTGCAGTTACCAGATGGTAGTTATCGGACGATTTTCAGCATCGGCGAAAACGAAATTAGCGGCACTTCGCTGCGTCTAGGTCTGCAAAGCTTTGCAATTCTCGAAGCCGAGTAGCAGACGAGCAATGCCCCGTTGAAATAATCGTTTGCAATGCGGAGCGCTGCGCCTTCGTATTGCAAACGATAGTCAATATGGAAAAACAATTCCGGTTATCTATATTCCTGAAATTAGAGCAAAATCGCAATATAGCAACACTCTCTTACCGCAAAACACGCTTTGAAAACGATATCATACCGTGATATAGTTATCTTTGGTGCGAATGCCACCAGCACCGAAGCTGCGGCAATCGCAAGCAATGTAGCATGTCAGCCGTCACAAACGGCGCGGAAAGAAGGGACCTATGACACAGACCCAGCAGACCGAAAGCGCAGAACGCATCGCACGGCCTCTTATCCAGCTCGCCAAGCTCAATGGCATTTCCACGTCGTATATCGACCAGCTCGGCACCTATGTGGAAATCCGCGACGAAGTGCTCGTCTCCGTATTGGCCGCACTCGGCGTGGACGCATCCAGCGACGAAGCGATTACCGCCTCCTATGCGGCGACCCAGCAGCGCATCGCAGACACACTTGTTGAGCCGACCGTCGTGAAGTTCATCGGCAAGGAAGCCGTCACGCCAATCCGCGCGAAAGGAAACGACGTGGCGCTGAAGCTGACGTTGGAAGACGGCACGGAATATGCGGGCGATCTGACCGCGTATCTGACGGGCTCGAACGCAGATGACGGCTCGCTGCAACTGACGCTGCCGGACGATATTCCCGCCGGCTACCACACGCTGGCCGTCGATGCCGGCCCGCTGCACGCCGAAGCCGCGCTGATCTGCGCACCGGCACGCATCGAACTGCCGCCAGCAGTAGCGGAAAAGCAACGTTGGGGCTGGATGGCACAGATGTATTCCATCCGTTCCGCTGAATCCTGGGGCGTGGGCGACTATGGCGATCTGAAGCTGCTGCTGTCCGACGCGGCAACGAAATCGCATGCCGATTTCATGCTTATCAACCCGATTCACGCCACCGCGCCGGTGCCGCCGCTGGAGCCGTCGCCGTATCTTCCCGAATCGCGTCGTTTTCTCAATGTGACGTACATCCGTCCGCAGGATATCGCTGAATATGCGGAACTCAACGAGGCGGACCAGGCCGAAGTGGCGCGTCTGCACGCGGAAGTCTCGCCAGCCAACGACAGTATCGAGCCGCTCGACATCAATTCCGCTTGGTGGCACAAGCGCCAGGCGCTGCAGCTTGTGTACAACGTGCCGCGTTCCGTCGAGCGTCAGGCCGCGTTCGACGCGTTCAAGGAGGCCGCGGGTCCGGATCTGCGCGCGTTCGCCGCATGGTCGGTGGCGTTCCAGGTGTGGGGCGCGCCGTGGGAAGGCACGTGGTTCAAGGACACGAACCGCGATTCGCCTGAAGTGGTGGAGCTCATGCGCGAGCACGCCGATATGGTCGATTTCGAATGCTGGCTGCAGTGGATCGCCGACGAGCAGGTGACAGCCGCGCAGAACGCCGCCCGTGACAGCGGTATGGCACTCGGCCTCATGCAGGATATGGCCGTGGGCGTGCACTCGCTCGGCGCGGACGTGTGGTGGAATCCGGAACGTTTCGCAGTAGGCAGCGTAACCGTGGGCTGCCCACCGGACTTCTACAACCAGCAGGGTCAGGATTGGGGCCAGCCGCCGTTCAATCCGAATTATCTGGCCAAAACTGGTTATGGCGTGTACCGCGAGATGGTGCACAACATGTTCTCGCACGCGGGCGCGGTGCGCATCGACCATGTACTCGGCCTATTCCGTCTGTGGTGGATTCCGCAGGGCGAAGGCGCGCGCGGTGGCGCGTACGTTACGTACGACCATGAGGCGATGATCGCGATCCTGACCATTGAAGCGTCCCGCGTGAACGGTTTGGTGGTCGGCGAGGATCTGGGCACCGTGCCTGATTACGTACGCACGGTACTCGGCGAGCACGGCCTGCTGGGCTGCATGGTGGAATGGTTCGCCCGCGTGGACGACTCCCCCAACGCCGGCGACCCGTACGCCGATCCGTCCACGTACCGCAAGTACGCGCTGGCTTCCGTCACCACGCACGACCTGCCGCCGACCGCCGGCTACCTGCAGTTCGAGCACGTCAAGCTGCGCGAACAGCTGCACCTGCTGTCCGGCCCGGTCGAGGAGTTCCAGGCTTCCGCCACCGCCGAACGCGACGCGATGATGGACCGTCTCGTGGAGTCCGGCCTGATCACGCCGGAAGTGGCGGGCGATGTGGAAGGCCACATCCAGGAAATCGTCGAGGCGATGCACAAGATGCTGCTCAAGTCGCCGTCCGTGCTGCTGCAGGCCGCGCTGGTGGATGGCGTGGGCGAGACGCGCACGCAGAACCAGCCGGGCACGTCCAGTGAATACTCCAACTGGCGTGTGCCGCTGGCAGGCCCGGACCTCAAGGTGGTGCACACCGATGAGGTGTTCGATCTGCCGCGCGTGCAATCGCTTGCCGCCATCATGAACGGCGAGAAGTAGCGTTTAGACTTACCATTCCCCTTTCCTTACAAACCAAAATTCCGGTCCTCCTTGTGGAGGGCCGGAATTTTTCATATATGCAAGGCGATTTGGGAGCGGCCAGGTTCAGCGGTCGATCAGCCCAGCAGCAGCCAGACTGAGGCGTCGCTATCCAGCTTGCCGTCGTCCGTCAACGGCACGGAATTGGCGATGGCGACCGCATCGTCCGGCAGGGCGATCGGCTCGTCGCCGAAATTGGTGACGGACAGGAATCGACGGCCTTCCGTGGCCGGACGCGAGTAGGCGACCACCGTATCGCCCATGTCCAGCAGGTCGGCGGACGTGTCTCCGGTTGCCGTCAGCACCGTCTGTCGCAACTGCAACAGCTTGCGGTACAAGTGCAGCATGGAACCGTTGTCATCGGCCTCGACGTCGGCCGCGAAATCCTTGAACCAGGCCGGCTGCGGCAGGTGCGCGTCGGCGGAATCGCCCTGCTCCGGGCCGAAACCGAACGTGCCGCCGGTGATGAAGTCCGGGCTCCACGAAGCCGGTTCGCCGCAATCGGCAGCCTTCCACGGCATCGGTGCACGGCAGCCGTCACGACCCTTGTCGGTGAAGTTGCGACGGGTGTTGAACGGCGTCGGATCCTCAAGACGATCCCACGGAATGTTCGCCACTTCGAACAGGCCCAGTTCCTCGCCCTGATACACGTAGGCGGAACCCGGCAGGCCCAGTTCCATCAGCGCGGCTGCGCGGGCGCGACGGGTGCCGAGCTCACGATTCTCGCGGTAGGTCTCTCCGTCACGCAACAGCCAATCGTGCGCCAGCTGGTGGTACGGAGCGTCCTTCACCTGCGGCAGACCGAAACGCGACGGACTGCGCGGCACATCGTGGTTGTTCATAACCCACGTCGTGGTGGAACCGTGCGTTTCCTCGGCGGCGCGCAAGCCGTCAGCAATGGCCGTACGGAACTCGTCGGCGAACCAGTTGGCTTCGGCGAACTCGAAATTGAACACCTGGCCGAGCTCGTCGGTGGACGCGTACAGATGCTGCGATTCGGCCTTCACCCACGCCTCGCCGACGGCGAAACGCGGCGGATTGTACTCGTTGAACACCTGACGCCATTCGCGGTAGATGTCGTGCACTTCCGGACGGTCCCACAGCGGGCTGAACGCGCCGTCCGCCGGCAGCACATGCTGTACCGCGGCCGGATCCATGTCGGCCAGCGGCACGGAATCGAGGTCCTTGGCCAAGCCGTGCGCCACGTCGATGCGGAAGCCGTCGGTTCCGTGGTCGGACCAGAATCGCAATGTCTTCTTGAATTCCTCGTGCACGTCCGGATTCTTCCAATTCAAATCCGGCTGCTCCTTGGCGAACATGTGCAGGTACCACTGGCCGTCGTCGACCTGCTGCCACGCCGGGCCGCCGAACAGCGACTGCCAGTCGTTCGGCGGCAGCTCGCCGTGCTCGCCGCGGCCTTC
>ERZ791923.1570-NODE-1570-length-24332-cov-15.277382_pt1 | contig 24332 bp, 15 predicted proteins | sample MGYA00510133_ERZ791923 | MGnify/ENA primary metagenome ERZ791923 (study PRJEB30046, sample SAMN00792106) | human gut metagenome | study: EMG produced TPA metagenomics assembly of the A metagenome-wide association study of gut microbiota in type 2... | reverse complement strand
GTCGCTGGCCAGCCGCGTCGGCACGGGGAATCTCGCGGGCGTCGCCACGGCCATCGTCGTCGGGGGACCCGGCGCGGTCTTCTGGATGTGGGTCATCGCCCTTGTGGGCGCCGCGAGCGCTTTCGTCGAGTCGACCCTCGCACAGCTTTACAAACGCCGCGGCAGGGACTCTTTCATCGGCGGCCCGGCCTACTACATGGAACGCGGTCTCGGGCGGAGGTGGATGGGCGTGCTGTTCGCCGTGCTGATCTCCGTGACCTTCGGATTCGCCTTCAACTCGGTGCAGAGCAACACGATCTGCGCCGCGTGGGAGGGAGCTTTCGGCGCCGATCGTGTGTGGGTGGGCGTCGTGCTCACGGCGCTGACGCTGCTCATCATCTTCGGCGGCATACGGCGCATTGCGCGTGTCAGCGGCGTGATCGTCCCGATTATGGCGCTGGGGTACATCGTGCTGGCGCTGGGCGTCGTGCTGTTCAACCTCGGGCGGCTGCCCGAAGTGCAGGAGCTGATCGTCGCCGACGCTTTCGGCTGGGAGCAGACGCTGGGAGGCGCGGTCGGCGCGGCGTTGATGCAGGGCATCAAGCGGGGACTTTTCAGCAACGAGGCCGGTATGGGTTCGGCCCCGAACGTCGCCGCCACGGCTCACGTTTCGCATCCCGTGAAGCAGGGGCTTATCCAGACCCTCGGGGTCTTCACCGATACGCTCGTCATCTGCACCTGCACGGCCTTCATCATCCTGTTCGGGGGCGTTCCCGACGCCTCGCTCAACGGCATTCAGCTGACGCAGGCGGCTCTGGAGAGCGAGATCGGTCCTGCGGGCGGGGGGGCGTCGCCGTGGCGATCTTCCTGTTCGCCTTTTCGTCGATTATCGGCAATTATTACTACGGCGAAGCCAACATCCGCTTCATCACTCCGCGGCCGTGGGCGCTGACGCTCTACCGGCTGCTGGTCGGCGCGATGGTGCTCTTCGGATCCGTGGCGACGCTCGATCTGGCATGGAGCCTGGCCGATGTGACGATGGCGCTGATGACGCTGTGCAATCTGGCGGCGATCGTGCTGCTGGGCCGTCTGGCCTTCCTGCTGCTGGCCGACTACACGGCCCAGAAGCGGCAGGGCATCAAAAATCCGGTCTTCACGAAAGACCGGATTCCCGAATTGAAAGACAAGGCCGAGTGCTGGTAGCGCATTACTCCACCAGCCGGCGCGTTACGCTCCACCGCTGCATCAGCCGCACCACCGCCCAGCTCACGGCGAAGGCCCCGCAGGCGATCAGCGCGATGCGCGCCAGCGCGGGAAGTCCCGGAATCCGCTGCACGAGGTCGTAGCCGGCCTGAACGAAGATGAAGTGGCAGAGGTAGATGCCGAACGTCGCGCCCGCCAGCCGCGAGAGCCATGCGCGGGGCCGTGCGGCGGCCTTCTGCACGAGGATGAAGACCGGGGCGGTCATCATAAAGACGTTGATGCCGGCGAAATACCAGACGATTTCGAGGTAGGCGTAGTTGCCCGGGAAATGTTTCTGCATCACCACGTAGCCCAGCCCCGTGGCGAGGTATCCGGCGAGGAAGGTCGGGATGCAGATGCCCAATGTCCTGCGCCAGTTCCATGCGGGCGGGAATTTCACGAGGTAGAAGGCCAGTACGAGGTAACCGGCGAAGCCCGAGACGTAGTGGAACGTGCCGAACTCGTTCCAGTCGCAGACGCCGTAAAGCCCCGTGTTGCCGTAATTGCCCGTGTAGCCGAGCGCCGGGGCGAGCATCTTCACGTAGGGCAGCAGCAGCGTCACGCCCCAGATCGCGAGGACGCTCTGCAACTCGCGCCGCGAGGCCCGTTCGAGCCACGGGCTGATCAGCGGCATGATCAGATAAAGTCCTATCAGCATATAGAGATACCAGAGCGGCGTGGTGTCGTAGCAGAAGTTGAAGACGAAGGTCCACATCTTGTGCAGCGTCGCTTCGCCGGTGAACAGCGCGGGGTCGATCGACGGGCTGGAGGTCCCGACGTAGCGCATATACAGGTAGTAGAGCACGGGCAGCGTCAGCGACCAGAAGACCAGCGCCAGGAGGACGCGGCCGATGCGCTTGCGGTAGAAAGCCCCCGTTCCGGTCCGCACGGGCAGCAGCAGCACGCCCGACATCATCACGAACAGCGGCACGCAGGCCCGGACGAAACTGCCTGCCAACGCTCCTTGCAGGAAGGTGGCGCGGTCGCTGTCGAACACGGCGACGAAGGCGTCGCAGCTGTGGGAGAAGACCACCAGGAAGCAGGCGATCACGCGCAGGAGGTCCACCCAGCCGATGCGTTCGCGGGCCGGGACGTTCAGGTCGGGAAGTCGGTTCTTCATTGTCGCAGAAATGGATTTCCGGCGAAGGTACGAAAAAAATCCGGGACCGCCGTGCGTTTTCGCCGCGGCGTCCCGGATTTTTCGTTGTCCGCACTCCCTCCGGCGGACGTCCCCTTCGGGTCAGTTGACCACCACCGTCGGGAAGTATTCGCGCAGCAGGGCCGCGGCGCGGTCGAGCTGTTCGGGGGTGTTTTCCCGCACGTCGCGGAGTTTGTACTCCAGCCCCATCGCCTCGTACTTATGCACTCCGAGGGTGTGGTAGGGGAGCAGTTCGACCCGCTCGACCGACTTGTAGCCGCCGAGGCGTTCGCCCAGCGCGCGGATGTCGGCTTCGGCGTCGCTGATGCCCGGAACCAGCACGTAGCGCAGCCAGAAGGGTTTTCCGTGGGCTTCGAGCCAGGCGGCCGTGCGGAGCGTCTGCGCGTTTTCGCGTCCGGTGAGGGCGCGGTGGCGTTCGGGATCGGCCTGCTTCACGTCCAGCAGCACCAGGTCGACCAGCCCCAGCAGCTCCTCGACGGCCGGGTTCCACACCCCGCCGTTCGAGTCGATGCAGACGTGGATGCCGGCCTCCTTCAACGACTTTACGAGCGGAACAAGTTCCGCGGCCTGGAAGGTGGGTTCCCCGCCCGAGAAGGTCACGCCGCCGCGCCGCCCGAAGAAGGGCTTCTGGTCGACGGCCATGCGCAGGATCTCCGCAGGGTCGGTCAATGTGCCCGCTCCGGCCTCGATCGTGTCGGGGTTGGCGCAGTAGAGACAGCGGAAATTGCAGCCTTGGAGGAAAACGACGAGCCGGAGTCCCGGCCCGTCGAATGTTCCCATGGATTCGTAAGAATGTACACGAAGCATGATTGTTCCTTGTTTTTGAATAAGGGGGTTCGGGCGCAAACCGGGTTCCGGTATGCAAATCCTGCGCCCGCCCCTAAAAGCGGCTTTTCAAGCCGTTACATCCTTTCGTGGAAGCTGCGGCTGATGACTTCGAGCTGGTGTTCGCGGCTCAACTTGGTGAAGTTCACGGCGTAGCCCGAGACGCGGATCGTCAGCTGCGGATATTTCTCGGGGTGCTCCATGGCGTCTTCGAGCATCTCGCGGTTCAGCACGTTGACGTTCAGGTGGTGTGCGCCCTTGGTGAAATAGCCGTCGAGCATCGTCACGAGGTTCTCGATACGCTCTCCGGCCGTCGGGCCGAGCGATTTGGGCACGATCGAGAAGGTGTTCGAAATACCGTCCTGCGAGTCGCGGTAACGCATCTTGGCCACCGAGGCGAGCGAAGCGATGGCGCCGCTCTTGTCGCGGCCGTGCATCGGGTTGGCTCCCGGGGCGAAGGCCACGCCCTTGAGGCGTCCGTCGGGCGTTGCGCCGGTCTTCTTGCCGTACATCACGTTCGAGGTGATCGTCAGCAGCGACAGCGTCGGGCGGGCGTTCTTGTAGACGGGCAGCTTCTTCAGCTCCTCGCTGAAGTAGTAGACGAGGTCCACGCCCAGGTGGTCGACACGGTCGTCGTTGTTGCCGTAGCAGGGGAATTCACCCTCGATGTCGAAGGCTTCGGTGAGCCCCTCGGCGTTGCGGCGGGGCGTCACGCGGGCGTATTTGATGGCCGAGAGCGAGTCGAGGGCGATCGAGAGACCGGCCACGCCGTAGGCGAGATTGATGCGGGGATCGGTGTCGACGAATGCCATCTGGGCCTTCTCGTAGTAGTACTTGTCGTGCATGTAGTGGATGATGTTCATGGCCTCGTTGTAGACGCGGGCGATCTCCTTGAGCACCATCTTGTAGTTGCGCATCACCTCCTCGAAGCGCAGCGGACCCTCCGACAGGGCCGGAATGCCCTTGACCATCAGCGTGCCGGTGTTCTCGCAGCGACCTTCGTTAATGGCCAGCAGCAGGGCCTTGGCCAGGTTGGTGCGGGCGCCGAAGAACTGGATCTGGCGGCCGATGTCCTGGAACGAGACGCAGCAGGCGATGCCGTAGTCGTCCGAGTGGCGCACTTCGCGCATCAGGTCGTCGTTCTCGTACTGGATCGAGCTGGTGTCGGCCGAAACCTTGGCGCAGAAGTCCTTGAATCCCTGCGGCAGCTCGGGGCTCCAGAGAATCGTGAGGTTCGGTTCGGGCGAAGGACCGAGGTTGTAGAGCGTTTGCAGGAAGCGGAACGAGGTCTTCGTCACCTTCGTGCGGCCGTCGTTGAAGCGTCCGCCGATGGCCTCGGTCACCCACGTCGGGTCGCCGGCGAAGATGTCGTTGTAGGACTGCATGCGCAGGTGGCGCACCATGCGCAGCTTGATGACGAACTGGTCGATCAGCTCCTGGGCGAACGACTCGTCGATCGTCCCGTGCGCGAGGTCGTATTCGATGAAGATGTCGAGGAACGACGATACGTTGCCCAGCGACATGGCGGCTCCGTCCTGCTCCTTGACGGCGGCCAGATAGGCCATGTAGACCCACTGCACGGCCTCCTGCGCCGAATGCGCCGGGCGGCTGAGGTCCAGTCCGTAGTATTCGCCCATCGTGCGGATGTCCTTCAGGGCCTTGATCTGTTCGGCGACCTCTTCGCGCAGGCGGATGCGGGCGTCGGTCATCGGGCCGGTGAGGTTGCGGAGGTCCTCCTGCTTGGCCTCGATCAGGCGGTTGGTTCCGTAGAGGGCCAGACGGCGGTAGTCGCCGATGATGCGGCCGCGGGCGTAGTTGTCGGGAAGACCCGTCAGGAAGCCCAGCGAGCGGAACGAGCGGATCTCCTCGGTGTAGACGTCGAACACGCCGTCGTTGTGCGTCTTGCGGTAGTGGGTGAAGATGTCCTTCACCTTCTCGTCGACCTCCACGCCGTTCTCCTTGCAGGCGCGCGATACGACGTTGATGCCGCCGAAGGGTTTGATGGCGCGCTTGAGCAGTTCGTCGGTTTGCAGGCCCACGATCAGCTCGTTTTCGCGGTCGATGTAGCCGGCCTTGTGCGAGGTGACGGTCGAAACGGTCTTGTTGTCCAGCGCGCGGACGCCGTTATGCTGACGCTCCTCTTCGAGGGCCTTGAGGCAGAGGTTCCAGATGTGCTTCGTTCGCTCGGTAGGTCCTGCGAGGAACGAGGCGTCGCCCAGGTAGGGGGTGATGTTTGTCTGTACGAAGCTCGTCACGTTGATCTCTTTGCTCCAAAGCCCGTCGATAAAGGTTTTGTTCAGTTCCATAGATGATATTGTTCGTTTTGAGATGATAATTGTCCTATTTCGGTCGGCAAAGATACGTTATTTTTTTCACACCGGCCAAAGAGCGGTTACAATTTTTTATAAAAATTTAAAAAATACCTACGATCAGGTATTGACGGCGCCTTCCGGGACATGCAATAGTTACAGGAAGGCGTTGCGGCGTTTGTGGCCCTGCTTTTGCAGGGGCGGGAGTGTATAAATACGAAAAACGATGAAAAGATTCTGGATTGCCCTGCTGGGTGCGGGGCTTTTTGCGACGGCGGCGTTCGCCGGCGGTGACGAAGTTCCGGTCAGGATGCACGAACTGCCCGATGCGGCGAAGACGTTGGTGAAAAAGTATTTTCACGACATCGAGGTGGTTTCCGCCACGATGGAGAAGGGCGTGGCCCCGAGCTATGAGGTGAAGCTGGCCGACGGTACGAAGATCGACTTCGACGCCCGCGGCGAGTGGACCGATGTCGAGCGGCCGGGGGGTGTCGTGCCCGACGGGCTGATTCCGCAGCCGATCCTGAAATTCGTGGCTGCGAACTATCCGGGGCGGCACGTCCGGGGTGTCGAACGCGACGGCCGCAACCATGAGATCACCCTCGACAACGGACTGGAACTGAAATTCAACCGCCGTTTCCGGCTGGTGGAGACCGATCACTGACGGCCGACGATTGGTGCGGCGGATTACGGCCCGGGGGTTTGAGTTGCGCATCCGGCCCCCGGGTCCCGCCGCTTTGTAAGGTGAAAGGTGTAAGATGAAAGGTGAATTTTTCATTTACAACCTTTCACCTTTGGCTTTGATAAAAAGCGTATCTTTGCAGCGTAAAATCCCGATAACGATGGAAGAACTCTCGCTTACGACCCCCGCCCTGCTGTTTTCGGCCGTGTCGCTGATTCTGCTGGCCTACACCAACCGGTTTCTGTCCTATGCGCAATTGGTGCGCACGCTCAAGGAGCAGCATTTGCAGCACCCCTCGAAGGTGACGCGCGCGCAGATCGACAACCTCCGCCGGCGGCTCCACCTCACGCGCACGATGCAGTTGCTGGGCGTCACGAGTCTGTTCCTGTGCGTGGTGACGATGTTTCTGATCTACGTGGGGCTGATGCTGCTTTCGGCTTATGTCTTCGGTGCGGCGTTGCTGCTGCTGGTCGGTTCGCTGGGCGTTTCGATCTGGGAGATTCAGATCTCGGTCCGGGCGCTGGAGATTCACCTCAAGGATATGGAGAACCCGCTTGACAAGCGGGATTCGGAATAATTGTCCGGTCGTGTTCAAGCCGCCCTTTTTTAAGGGTGATTTAGCGAAGCGGCATCTTTTGACAAAAACGAAGATGCCGCGACGTCGCGTCACTGCATCTCCCACTAACCTACTTATGTAACCTAAAACCAACTTGTGAATCCGGTTCTCCGGTTTTCACAGTGCAAAGATACGGGTCCGTCGTTTCGCTGAAATGACGGACCCGTTGCATTTTCGTTACACGGCGCTTTTTGAAGCTCTCCTTTTCAAAGGAGGGTTTGGGTGGATTGTCTGCACGATGGCGTATCGGCATTATTTTTTGGCCTCCAGAAAATATTGCTGCGATTTGAGCAGGTTGCGCGACTGGAGCATCATCGTCTTCGTCTCGTTGAGGATCGTGAGGTAGAGCACCCCGGCGCGGGTGCTGCCCGACGGGACGTCGTTGATGCGCCGCAGCTGGCTCTTGATCGCCTCGACGATCGTGTCGAAGAGCTTGTCGCGCATTTCGAGCACCAGATCGAGGTCCGAGAAATCCTTCGTCGCCAGCATGTCGTTGATCTTGTCGAAAATCGCCTCCACCTGGTCGTTCACGCGCATCAGGTCGACGATCTGCTCCTTCGACATGCCCTCGTGGTTGTTGTCGATGTGTTCGAATGCCGGGCGCGTGATGTGGATCAGGGCCTTGGTCACCTCCGAGAGGTAGTCCGTGACCTGCACGTAGAAGTGCCCCGTGTCGATGTCGCACCGTTGCAGGCGGCGCAGCGTCGGCATGACGTTGTATTTGCGGATGCGGGCCTCCTCGAAAAGGCGGTTCGAGTCGCGAACCATCTCCTTGAGCACCTTGCGGTTCTCCTTGAAGACGGCTACCAGCGTGCGGTTGTAGATGCGCGTGACCTCCTGCATCGTCGTGCAGACCTCGCCGATGCAGGCGCACAGCACCTCGTCGGGGGTCTCGGCCGTTTCGAGCGGCAGCAGGGCCTTTTCGGCCTCCTCTTTCAGTCCGGGCGTCTTGAGGTGGCTGCGGACGAGCAGCCAGGCGCAGAGCGCCGTGAGGGCTGCCACGGCGATCCAGCCGCCCCACAGCAGCAGGGCCGTCACGGCCAGCGCGATGAGGAATCCTCCGAGCGCCGTGATGAACCACCCCGAGATGACGGCCATCACGCCCGTGATGCGGTAGACGGCGCTTTCGCGGCCCCACGAGCGGTCGGCGAGCGACGATCCCATGGCCACCATGAAGACCACGTAGGTCGTCGACAGCGGCAGTTTGTAGGAGGTGGCGATGGCGATCAGGATCGACGCGGCGGTGAGGTTGACCACGGCGCGGACCATGTCGTAGGGGGCCGACGAACGCTCCTCGGCAGGGAGCGGCTCGAAACGCCGGTCGATGGCCTTCTGAACCCGCGCCGGAATCAGCCCGGTCCACATCGTGTTCATCACCAGCGTCGCGCGCACCAGACTGCGCGAAATGAGGGTCGAGCCGAAGCGTTCGTCGCCCTCGTGCTGCGAGGCGAGCGACAGTTCGGTCTCGGTGACGTGCTGCGACTTTTTCGAGAAGAACAGCGTCAGCACCATGATCAGTCCCGAGACGCCCAGCAGCAGGAAGTTGGCCCGGGCGGGAGCTTCGAGCGCCCCCATCATCATCGTTTCGCTGCCCGTCTCGCCGGCGATGCGCCAGGCGTCGTAGCCGGCCAGCGGCACGCCGATGAAGTTCACCAGGTCGTTGCCCGCGAAGGCAAGGGCCAGCGAGAAGGTTCCCGACAGGATCGTGATGCGCATGATGTTGAGCCGCATGCGCTGGAAAATGTAGAGGAGGAGCGACGCCGCGGCCCAGAAGGCGAGGAGCGTCACGAGGACGTGGTCGCCGACGTAGGCCGAAACGGAGGTCGGGATCAGTCCCGAGCTTTTCAACCCCTTGAACAGCGCGAAATAGAGGATTCCGGCCAGCGAGATGCCGCACCAGACGGCTCCCCAGCGGCGGAAGACGGCGGCGTAGCGGAACGAGAAGATGAGGCGCGAAATGTACATGAAAAGCGTTCCGGCCACGAAGGCCAGCGCCACCGACAACAGGATCGCCGCGATGATGACCATGGCTTTGCCCGTGTTGATGAACTGCGAGAGGTCCTGCAAGGAGGTCCCCGGGTCGCCGGCGATGCGGAACAGGGCGGCGGCGACGGCGGCGCCCAGCAGACCGAAGACCATCGACACGGTGGTCGAGGTGGGCAGTCCCAGCGTGTTGTAGAGGTCCAGTAGCAGCACGTTGCCCAGCATCATGCCCAGAAACAGCATCATAATCACCTGAAAGGAGAACTGTCCGGGGTAGAAGACGCCGCTGCGGGCGACCTCCATCATGCCGCTCGAGGTGAGCGTGCCGACCAGAATGCCGGCGGCTGCGACCCAGAGGATCACGCGGCGCGGTGCGACTTTCGAGCCGAGGGCCGAGTTGAGGAAGTTGACGGCGTCGTTGGCGACGCCCACGACGATGCCCATCACGGCCAGCAGGGCCAGGATGACGACGATTGCGGTGAATAGCGGGGACATGGATTATCCGTTTTCGTAATTGTTATGGTTCTTTACCGTTGCAAAGGTCCGAAACCGATGTTACAAAGGCGTTACAGGGGCGTTGCGGGGGAGTGAAAAAATATCGGGGAGCGGTAAAAAACCGATCCGGCCGCCTGTCCGGCCGCGTGCGACAACTGCAGGCGACAGGCGAGCGCAATCGCTTGCGAATTGCCGGGCCGCCACAGCAGTCAAGGCGTGGCGTTTTTGCGCCTTAACTCCCCGCCGAGGCGGGGAGTCAGGGGTGGCTCCGATTCGTAATCGCAGCCGAAGGCTGCGAATGCGGCCGGGCGGGTTGTCGTGTAGCTGGAATTTGTTAACTGTGTTTCTTCAATGTGAAGACGAACTCCAGCCCGCCGCGTTCGCGTTCGCGGGCCGTGATCGTGCCGCCGTGGATCGCAACGGCGTTTTTGACGATCGCCAGCCCCAGTCCCGTGCCGCCCTGTTTGCGCGATCGGCCCTTGTCGATGCGGTAGAAGCGTTCGAAGATGTGCGGCAGGTGCTCCTCGCCGATGCCGATGCCGTTGTCGGCGAACGAGACCGTGCACTCTTCGGGGGTGTCGGAAAGCAGCCGGATGAAGATGTCGCGTCCGCCGGAATAGGCCGCGGCGTTGTCCGCAAGGTTGCGGAATATTGATGCCAGCAGCGACGGGCTGCCGACGATCTCGACCTGCTGCGGGAAGTCGATGTTCACCCGCAGCCGCTGGTCGGCGGGTTTCAGTTCCATGTCGGCCGTGACCTCGGCGATCAGGTCGTTCAGCACGACGCGCTCCTTCTGGATCAGCTGGCTCGCCTCGTCCATGCGCGTGATGGTCGAGATGTCGGCCAGCAGACGCCGCAGACGCTCGGTCTGAGCGGCGCTTTTTTCCAGGAAGTCCGTGCGTCTTTGCGCGTCGAGCGACGGGTTGGCCAGCAGTGTTTCCAGATAGCCCTGAATCGCTGCCACGGGGGTCTTCAGCTCGTGGTTGATGTTGTTGGTGAGCTGTTTCTTGATGCGTATTTTCTCCTGTTCCTCGTGCAGCGCGAGGGCGTGCTCGCGGTCGCGGTCGGCAGTGGTTTTTTGCAGACGGGCGTAGAGGCGGATGATGTGGCTCGATATTTCGCCCAGTTCGTCGTGGGGAAATGCCGGGAGGTCGTCGATCCGCTCGCCCCGCTCGGCCCGTTCGGCGAATTCGTTCAGCCGGGTGATGTTCTGGCCCAGGCGGCGCGTGGCGAAATAGCCCGCCACGCTCATCAGCAGCGTCACGCCCAGCATGAACCAGAGGAATTCGCGGTCGGCGGCCAGGATTTCACCCAGCGGCACGGAGTAGGGCACGGCCGAACGGACGATGTAGCGGTCGCCCCGCATGGCCGAGTAGAAATAGTTGCGGTCGGTGCTTTCGGAGTGGCGGCGGATGGTGTACCCCGTCCCGCGGGCCAGCGCCTCGGCGACCTCGGGGCGGTCAAGGTGGTTCGCGCCGGGCAGTGTGTCGAGCGAATTGTCGAAAACGACGTGTCCCGCCGGGTCGATCAGCGTCACGCGCACTCCTTCGCAGGGTGCGCCGGAGCGGGCGATGAAGGCGTCGGGGGGCGCGCCCGCATTCACGGCGTCGAGCATCCGCAGGTTGAAAAGCTGCAACTGCGCGTCGAGCCGCTCGGCCTTGAAGTGCTTTTCGCGCCCGTACTGGAAAAGGATGAAACACCCCACCAGCGTCCACGAAAAGACGAGCAGCAGCAGGAACAGCCGCCGGTGGTAGGAAAGTTTATGCTTCAAAGCCGTAGCCATAGCCCAGGCGCGTTACGATGTGTTCCCCGTAAGGTCCGACTTTACGGCGCAGGCGTGTGATGTTCACGTCGACCGTGCGGTCGAGGACGATCACCTCGTCGCTCCAGATGCGGCGCAGGATCTCCTCGCGTGAAAAGATCACGCCCCGGTTCGAGAGCAGCAGAGCCAGGATTTCGAACTCCTTCTTGGTGAGTTGCAGCTCCTTGCCGTCGAGCGTGCAGACTTTGCGCCGGAGGTCGATCTCCAGGCCTTCGAAGCGGATGCTTTCGGATTCGGCGCGTGCGGCGGACGTGCGGCGCAGTACGCTGCGCACGCGGGCCAGCACTTCGCGGACCGAAAAGGGTTTGGTGATGTAGTCGTCGGCTCCGATGTTCAGCCCGGCCACCGTGTCGTCCTCGGAGTCCTTCGCGGTGCAGAAGATCACGGGGACCCGGGCCGTTTCGGGATCGGCTTTCAGGAGCTGCGCCATCCGAAAGCCGCTCATCTCGCCCATCATAACGTCCAGCAGGATCAGCGAATAGCGTTCGGGATGCATCCGGAGGGCCTGCTCGGCGCTGTATGCCACGTCGGCTTCGTAGCCTTCGACTTCGAGGTTGAATTGCAGGATTTCGCACAGCGACTCTTCATCGTCGACCACCAGGATTTTGTGTTTTGCCATAAATGCGGGTTTGAGTCCGCAGCAAATTTACGCATCATTCACCGATGTTGCATGCCCCCGGCATGACATTTAACCGAAATGTAATGTTGTCTCATGCGCTTTTGCGGTCAAGAAGCGCAGGGGGCCTTTGCCGGATGTCTGCAAAAACCCGAAAAGGCCCCCGGCGGCCGGGAGCCTTTCGTGTCGGGCGACGCGGGAAAACCTATTTCCCCAGCACCTCCATCTGCTGGCGGATCGACTCCTCGTGGATGGCCTGCAGGACGGTGCGCATGAACTCGCGGTCCATGCCCATCTGCCCGGCCTGTCCGGCGCGGCGGGCCAGCAGCTCCTCGTAACGCTGCGTTTGCAGGACGGGCATGTTGTGCTCCTTTTTGTACTGTCCGATGTCGCGCGAGACGCGCATGCGGCGCGAGAGCAGCTCCAGCAGCTGGTCGTCGAGCTTGTCGATCTGCGAACGCAGTTCGGTGAGGCTCTCGGTGGTGATCGACTCGTCGCGGATCACCAGGTTGCGGATGATATAGGCCAGCGCCTCGGGGGTCACCTGCTGGGCCTTGTCGCTCCAGGCGCAGTCGGGCGAGCAGTGGGCTTCGATGATCAGTCCGTCGAACCCGAGGTCCATGGCCTGCTGCGACAGCGGGGCGATCAGCTCGCGCTTGCCTCCGATGTGGCTCGGGTCGCAGAAGATCGGCAGGCGGGGGAGACGGCGGTGCAGCTCGATGGGAATGGCCCACATCGGGTGGTTGCGGTAGAGGCTCTTGTCGATCGACGTGAACCCGCGGTGGATGGCTCCGATGCGGCGGATGCCGGCGTTGTAGATGCGCTCGATGGCGCCGATCCACAGCTCGAGGTCGGGGCTGACGGGGTTTTTCACCAGCACCGGGACGTCCGTTCCGCGCAGGGCGTCGGCGATCTCCTGCATGGCGAAGGGGTTGGCCGCCGTGCGTGCGCCGATCCACAGCAGGTCGACGCCGCCTTTCAGCGCCGTGGCGACGTGCTCGCGGGTGGCCACTTCGGTCGAGGTGTACATGCCCGTTTCGCGTTTCACGCGCTGGAGCCAGGCGATGCCCGCCTCTCCGACGCCTTCGAAGCCGCCGGGTTTGGTGCGGGGCTTCCAGAGTCCGGCGCGGCAGATGCGGATGCCTTCGGCTGCCAGCGAGCGGGCCGTGTCGAGGACCTGCTCTTCGGTTTCGGCGCTGCACGGGCCTGCGATTACCAGGGGGCGCCGGGGGTCGATTCCCGGGAGTGTGATGGGTTGAATGTCGTTCATGGTTGCGTTATTTTTGTTTGTTTTTTTAGTGTCTTTCCTTTTTCCGGCTGCTTGCGGTGCGCGGCGTTCCGGGGCGTCAGATCGCGGGGTTGGGGCATTCGGCGTATTCGCCGAGAATGCGGAAGTCGCTGGTGAGAGGCCGTGCGGCGTCGATGGCCTGCCGGTAACGCATCGGGTCGTCGAACGTCACGTCGACGTAGAAGCGGTATTCCCACTCGCGCCCGATGATGGGCAGCGACTGTATTTTGGTGAGGTTGATGTCGTAGAACGAGAGGACGGTGAGCACTTTGGAGAGGCTCCCCCGGGTGTGCGGAAGGGTGAAGAGCAGCGAGGCTTTGTCGGTGTGGGCGGGATCGGCGAATTCCGCGGCGCGGCGCTCGTCGGCGAGCAGGAGGAAGCGTGTGAAGTTGTGTTTGTTGGTCTCGATGCCCCGCCGGAGGATTTCGAGTCCGTAGAGACGGGCTGCGTCGGCGCCGCAGATGGCCGCCGTGCCTGCGAGGCGTCCCTCGGCGATTTCGCGCGCGCTGCCTGCGGTGTCGTCCCTTTCGACGATCTTCATGCCGGGGAGGGTTTTCAGGAAATCGCCGCACTGCATCAGGGCGATCGGGTGCGAGCGGACTTCGGCGATGTCGTCGGGCGTCTGCCCGGGGAGGGCCGCCAGGACGTGCGAGATGCGGAGTTTCTGTTCGCCGATGATCCGGGCGCGGCTCTGTTGCAGGAGCTCGTGGTTGGGCAGCAGGCTGCCGGCGATGGTGTTTTCGATGGCCGCGATGCCCAGCAGCGCCGGATCGGCGGCCATCCGGGCGAACAACTCGTCGAAACTCAAGCAGGGCAGCACCTCTATTTCCCGGTCTGCGAAATAGCCGCGCGCCGCCGTTTCGTGATAGCATCCTGCGATGCCCTGTATTGCGATTTGTTCCATAATGGTTTGAAAAAGAAAATCCCGCTCAACCGAGCGGGATTTTCGTGTCATATTAATCTATACTATCTGTATACAGTTAATTGCATGCGATCCCGCTTTTTCCCTTGCTATAAAAGAAAAAGTAATAAAAATAGTATGCAAAACCGTATGCTCTCATCATTCGATGGCTTTTATCGTTGGCAAATGTAGCGAAATAATCCGTAAAACCAAACGTCCGCCGTACTTTTTTTTGCGAAAAAATCAGCCCTTGCGGTGCCGGAACCGCTTGCGCAACTGCTTGCGGCGGCCGAACGCCAGCCGGAAGAAGGTCCCGCGCAGCAGCGTGTCGTCGACATCCCATCCGCGCGTTTCGGCGTAGCGGTCGAGGATGTAGAGGAATGCCACGGCGGGGCAGGACAACCTCCGGAGGTTGATCATACAGGCCCGGGAGGAGAGGGGCCGGTCGTCGAAATGCATGCGGTTGATGTCGATCAGCTGGAAGCGGTAGGCGCCCGCGGGGGTGCGCTCCCAGAGGATGTTGCCGTGGTTAAAGTCCCGGTGCTCGATGCCTTTCTCGTGGAGCTGCACGGTGAAGCGGGCGAAGGCCTCCAGCACGGGCAGGGTCCCCGCTGCGGGGAAGCGTGCGGTGGTCTGCGACAGCGGGGTGTAGTCGGAGCGCCGCGAGACGTAGTAGCTGTCGCAGAGCAGTCCGCGGCGGCGGTATTCGCTCCATGCGACGGGTTCGGGCGAATCGACGCCCAGCGCCCGGAGCCGCACGGCGTGTTCGTACGAGCGGCGGGCCTTGCTCCGGCGGAAGAAGGTGTAGATGACGGCCCGCAGCAGGTTCGGGCGCTTGAACCGTTTGACGACCAGCCGTTCTCCCTCCGCCTCGAAGGCTTTGATCGTGTTGCGTCCCGCGTGCAGGACCTCGCCTTCCCGGTCGAAGAGTTCGGGCAGGCGTTCCGTGAAGTCCCGCAGGTGTTCCGAGGCCGTATTGACGTGAATGTGCATTGCGGTGTTTTTTCCGCAACAAAGGTACGCACCCGCGGCGTAAGGCGTTAGTCCTGTTTGATTGTTAAGTTGTCCTGAAACGGAAAAGAAAGGCGGATTTCATCGGGTGGCGTGCGGAGAACGCGCTCCTTTTCCCCGAAGGCCGGGTGCGGTTCCGGACGGGCATGAAACGAGCGGAACTTCTTCCGCTCGTTTTCAGGCTTTATCTCATCCGGATGTGGAACGCTTTGGGGCGTGTCATCGTCTTCGTGGAGGTGCGGTCGAACGAGTCGGCGACCTCGATGCGGACGGTCGTCGCAGGTCCCGAGGCGCGGTAACGCCACATGTGGGGGTTGCAGGCCGTCTGGAACGGTCTGGTGCCGCGCGTGTAGGTGATCTTGTGCAGCCGAAATCGTTGGGCGTGACCGGTCCCCGGGCGAAGCCCTCGGCCGCGGCGGCCGTCGCCAGCGACAGCGTGCAGTACCGGTTTTTCGGAAACGGGTTTCCGTGGGGCGCGTTATTTCGAAGAGGGGTCGAATACGAAGATGTTCTGGTAGTGTTTCGTATTGTCGGCGGTGATTCCGCGGGCCGTGTATCCCAGGTAGAGCTTGTCCTTGCAGACCTTGATGCCCTCGGCTTCGAGCGTCCCGAACACCGAAACGCCGATCTGGGTCAGTTTGTCCTTGTCCGACACGACGGCCACCTGCGTCCGCTCCTCGACGATGTTGCCCTCGAAGTCGAACACCGTGACGTAGGCGAACGAGCTGCCCGAGTAGAACGAGCCGAAGAGGTTGTAGTTCGACTGCCCCTCGGTGTAGTAGAGCCGGTTTTTGTGGACGTCGTAGCCCTGCCAGTCGTAGTAGGTGGCGCCGCTCGCGCCGTATCCCGTCTTGAGGAAGCGCGGCCGGGCGACGGGCGTCAGCGTCGTGAGGTCGTGGCAGCGCACCACCACGCTGACCGGGTTGGTCGAAGCGGGCCTGTCGGTCTGGAAGCCGTCGGTGCAGGTGATCGTTACGTTGGTCATCGGGGCCTTTTTCGCCTCGCTCAGCTTGTAGATGACGAAACACCGGTAGGACGAATTTTTGCTGTCGCCGTAGTTGATCGTCAGCAGGTCGTTCTCCGCGTCGATCGAGGGGTGCAGGTCGGTGTAGTCGCCGATGTAATAGTAGTCGTTGCACTCGTTGGTCTTGACGGTGGCTCCCTTCACGTATTTGACGCGCCCCACCAGTTTTTCGTTCCAGTACTGGCCTTTGGCGTTGCAGACGCCGTAGGCTCCGGCCCACAGGTAACGGTCGGCGCCGTCCTCTTCGAGGGCGGTGTTCGTCCCGTGGCCGAAGTAGGTGAGTTTCATGTAGTCCTTGTTTTCGGTCTGCACGTCCGGGGTCTTGTTGGGCTGCGCGCGGACCCAGTTCAGCTGCGCCTGGTTCGTGTTGGAGAGCTGCGTGTACCAGACCGAGCCGTCCGAGTCGAGGTTGAAGCCCTGCATCGCCGTGTTGTCCGGCAGGTAGGTGTTCCGGCTGAAGATGTTCGAGGCATCGAACCGGTCGATGCCCGTGGTCGACGATTTGTCGGGACCTTCGGGTTTGCCGGGACCGGGCGTTTCGCCGCCGTCTCCGTCGCCGCCGCAGGCGGTGCAGAGCGAGAGGCCCAGAATCGAAATAAGCGTGAATTTCAGCAGTTTCATAGCATGTCGTTTTAGTTGCGGTAAATTCGGTATTGCCGCCCGAGGCGGCAATACCGAATAAAACCTGTTGTTTCTAATTTGTGATTATCGGTCTTTCGTTACCTGGATGTCGTCGATCCACAGGCGGTAGTGCTTGGTTCCGTAAGGATGCGCCGCGATTACGATACGGGTCTCCTTGGTGGCTCCGGCGATCTTGACCACATGCTCCGTGGGGTTTACGTAGTCGGTCGTGGGAATTTTGTCGCTGTCCACGTGCGTCGTGCACTGTACGGTCACCTGCTTGTCCGTGTTGGCCGTGGCGGCCCCTGTCGGTTCGGCCTTGGTCGGGCCTCCGTCGGTGATGGTTCCGGGACCTTCGACCTGGATGTAGTGCTGTTCGTGGTCCTGTCCCCACGAGTGGTACGGCTCGAAGTAGGGCGCCGTGTGGCACGTTACGGTGATGTCGGCCGTCCCTTCGCCGATTCCGGTCAGCTTGGGCGTCTTGATGTAGCCCGAAACGGATGCGGTCGAGAGCAGTGCGGCTCCGGTCTGGGTGCGTACCCAGAAGCCCTGCCAGCCGGGATAGTCGGCGTCGGCGTAGTTCGTGCCGTAGGTGTCGCCTTCCCACCATGCTTCCCACAGTTTGGCCGCTTTCACCGGACCGCGGTTGTCGGTCGCGCTCCCGACGTAGTTGAAGAACGAGTCGGTGGAGTTGACGGGGTTTACGATTTTTCCGGTGGCCGCCGGGCAGTTCGGGTCGTCGGGGTCGATGTTCGCACCGATCTGGGCGTTGGTGACTTCGACGCCGAATGCCTGGTAGATCGGACAGCCTCTGAACCAGAAATCGTCGAAATCCTTGTAGAGGATGACGTTCGGCGCCAGATTCTCCTCGGGAGTGGTGAACGAGAACCACGTCTTGTCGGAATCCTCCTTATTGGGACCCAGCTCGTGGGCGACGATCCAGAACCAGTAGGTCGTGCCGGGTTGCAGGTTGCCGAAGGCGAAACGGTTGTGTGCGAAGAACATGCTGCTGGCGGTGAGCCAATTGGCCGTCTTCGAGGTGTAGTTGCGCAGGTTGTCGCCCTCCTCTTCCAGCGCGAGGCCGAAGCTGAACGAGCGGGGCGTGCCGTTGTTGAAGTTCGTGCCGGTACCCTTCTCGTAGTCGCCCCAGTCGAGGACTGCCAGGCGGGGCAGCAGTTTGAACATCGTGACGGTTACTTCGCCGGCCAGTTTGGCGCGGCTCTCGGCGGTGAGGTCGTAGGGGGTCGCGACGGACGAGATCTCCACGTGCAGTTTGACCGTGATCGGGCCTTTTTTGGTCGGCGTTCCGCTCAAGGCGAGGGGAATCGCTCCGTCGCCCGCCTCCATTTCGTATCCCGAGAGCGATTCGATGGCGATGCCTTCGGCTCCCGCGCCTTCGAGCGTTGCCGTGACGTCGGCCTTATAGCCGGGCTTCGATTTCTGGTAGGGGATCGTCACCCGCTTGTCCACGAGCTCCTCGTAGAGGTCGAAGCTGGGGGCGATCTCGGGCGAGCCGACGGTGAAGAATCCGTCCTCCTGCGTAACCCGGATGACCAGTTCTTTCAGTCCGTCGGAGAGCGTGACGCTGCCGGTACGCTCCGCGCCGTCGTTCTGCGCGACGGTGATGTTCACCGCCTGTTCTTTCGGCGCGCCGTTCCCCTCCCCGGGCGAACAGCTGATCCACGTGTCGTCGGGCGTGATTTTCCAGGACCCGTTGGTCAGGACGAGCAGCTCCTTCGTCGAATTGAGGTACGGGAACGAGAGCGCGTCGTGGCTCCGCTGCAGGAAGTGGGTTTCGTCGTCCTTGCAGGATGTGCCGAGGGCGACCGACGCCAGGCACAAAAACGAAATTATAGCGTGTATTTTCATAAAATCGGATTTTTGATCGTTTCGGGTAAGCGGGTTAGTCGTCCCAGCCGGGATTCTGCGGCCGCAGGTTGGGGTTGATGTCGAGCGCATTCTTCGGAACGGGGTAGAGGTACTTGTAGTCTGCCCATTCCCGGTCGAGAATGTAAACCAGGCAGTTGTCCTTGTTGACACTGTATGTCGTGACGTTGTCGCCCTCTTCGGCGGTCACCTCCACGTACGAAACCCCGGTCTGGTTGCTGCCCGATTTGGGATGGCTCTTCGAGTAGAAGCAGAGGTCGTTCTTTCCGTCGCCGTTCATGTCGAACGGCTTGCCCAGTTCGGGAATGTGGATGCCAGCGAATTCGACCGTCAGTTTGTGGCCCATGCGCCAGCGCATCAGGTCGTTGCGCCGGGTGTTCTCCATGTACAGTTCGATGCTCCGCTCGCGGCGGCATTCGAGTATCCACTTGTCGGTCACCCCGTCGTAGTAGCTGGCCAGATAGGGGTCGGCCGTGGCGGGCATCGCGCCGCTTACGCCCGAACGCTCGCGCAGCGGGCGGATCGTCTTGTTCCACACCGTCTGGTCCATCTCGCCCAGTTCGGCCTTGGCTTCGGCCTCGTTCAGCAGAATTTCGGCGTAGCGGAACACCGGGAGCGAGTTGGCGCTGGAGGTGTTGCTCTCGTTCGCATCGTCGTCGGTGTTCCACTTGATGATGCGGTAGTAGGTCAGCTGCGTGGTCAGGCCGGGGAAGACCTTTGCGAATTCGTTGGTCTCCTTGCCGCCGACCTTCTTGACGTAGTAGGGCGTGATGAAGGTCTGGCGCAGGCGGTAGTCGCGGCCGGCGAACTCGTCCTTGAACTGCGTCTTGTTGTATCCGTCCTTGTCCGTGAAGCGCGTCCCGTCGAGGTTCAGGTACATGTTGACGAACGCTTTGGGACCCGAGTTGCGTTGTCCGTAGCTGCCCGAGGCGTAGTACCACGAGGCGTCGTGAAACCGGTTGAGCGTGGCGTTGAACTCGTTGGCCAGGATCACTTCGGTGTACTGCGGCTCCTCGCTCTTGAAGACCTTGCTGTAATTGGTCGTCTCCTCGCCGGCCGTCGAGACCAGCGAATAGGGGCTGTCGCCCATCAGCTCCTCCGAGGCGGCGACGCACGCGCGGAGCCATTCCTCGCTGCCGTCCAGCCCGTGGTACTTCCGCCAGGTTCCCTCGTAGAGGCAGATGCGCGATTTCAGGGCCAGCGCCACATAGCGGTTGATGACGTTGGTGTTGACGTATTTGCTGGCCTTGGAGCACCAGGTGGCGGCGAAGTCGAGGTCTTCGAGGACCTTCTGCATGACGTAGTCGCGCGGGTCGCGGCCCTTGTAGAGCTGTTCGTCGTCGTCGGGGTCGATCGGCTCGTCGTACCAGGGCACGTCGCCGAAGGTCTTGACCTTGTCCCAGTAGAACCACGCGCGCCAGAAGCGGCCGACGCCCTCGTAATGCTTCATCGTCGCGTCGTCCACATAGGGGGCCGCGTCCTTCATGTGCTTGAGGTAATAGTTGACGTTGTAGAGCGGACGCCAGTTGCCCCGCGCCCAGTTGTTGGCCTGCTGGGCGCTGTAACCGCCCGTCTTGAGGAATCCTTCGGTCTGGGTCGTGACGCAGATGTCGCTGTACTGGTCGCCGCGCGTGAGCGTCGCGGCCGAGGGCAGGTGGCTTTCGAGAAAGCCGATCGCATAGGTTTCCAGCGCCGTTTCCGAATTGAAAAAGGTGTCGGTGGTCGTCGAATAGACGGGGTCTTCGTCGAAGAAGCTCTGGCACGAGGCCAGGAGGGACAATCCGGCGATTATCGCTATCTTGTTCAGTATGGGTTTCATGGGATTGCGTGTTAGAAGTTGATGTTCAGTCCGATGGTTACGCTTCGGGTCATCGGGTATCCGTAGCCCTGGCCGTCGGTGCCGGTCTTCGATGCGAAGTCGGCGTCGCCCGCCGTGATCATTTCGGGGTCGTAGTTCTTGGCGTACTTCTTCAGCGGCGACCAGAAGAACAGGTTTTCGCCCGAGACGTAGATGCGCAGTTTCTCGATGTGGGCCTTGCGGGTGATCTGCTGGGGCAGGGTGTAGCCCAGCGAGATGTTTTTCAGGCGGCAGTAGCGCGCTTTCTGCAGGTAGCGGTCGTTGGCGGCGCGCAGCGTGCCGCGTCCGCTGACGGCCAGCGAGCCGCGCAGTCGGGGCCAGTATGCGTTGGGGTTGTCCTCCGACCAGCGGTCGGCGTTCTGCCACGGCAGGCTGTATCCGTAGGGGCGGTCGTATTGTCCCCAGAAGAGTCCCGACTCGCCGGCGGGATACCAGTCGCGTTTGCCGACGCCCTGGAAGAAGACCGCGAAGTCGATGCCGTTCCAGTTTGCGCTGAAGTTGATGCCGTAGTGGTAGCGCGGCGAGGAGTTGCCGATCTTGCGCAGGTCGCCGTGGTCGTCGAGGCGGTTGCTGCCGTTGTCCACGACGCCGCTCTCGTCCAGGTCGGCGAATTTCAGGTCGCCGGCGTTCCACGACTTGTTGTCGCCGCTCCAGAAGGTCTTCTCCTGTGCCTTGAGACCCCACTCCTGCGCCTCCTCGTCGGTGGCGAAAAGCCCTACGACGTGGTAACCCCAGATTTCACCCAGCTCCATGCCTTCGTAGTAGGCGTTGGCGTAGAGCGTGGGCAGGGTGTTCGACTTGCTGGTGTATTTGGTGATGATCGACTTGCTGTCCCAGAGCGAGAGGCGCACGCTGTAGTTGAAGGGTTTGTTCGCCATACGGAAACTGTCGGTCCAGCCCAGCGAAACCTCGAAACCGCGGGTGCGCATGTCGGCGTTGTTGCCGTAGGGCGCCGAATAGCCCGTCACGGCCGGCAGCTCGGCTCCGGTGACGAACATGTCGGTCGTCTCCTTCTGGTAGATGTCGCCTACGAAGCTCAGGCGGTTGTTCAGCAGGTTGACGTCCAGTCCGAGGTTGATCGTCGAGGAGGTCTCCCACGTGAGGTTTGCCGGCAGCACGGACGAGGGCGCCGAGGTGTAGGTGCGCTGGCTGCCGTCGACGATCACGCCGGCCTTGTTGAAGCCCAACAGCTCCATGTACTTGTAGGGCGAGACGTTGCCGTTGCCGGCCTTGCCGATCGAGAAGCGCCATTTGATGTTGTTGATCCAGGAGATGTCCTTCATAAAGTTCTCCTCCGACATCCGCCAGCCCACGGAGGCCGACGGGAAGAAGCCCCAGCGTTCGTTGCTCGGGAATTTCGAGCTGCCGTCGTAGCGGCCGCTCAATTCCGCGAGGTATTTGCCCTTGTAGGCGTAGCTGGCGCGGTAGAAGATGCCGACGAACCCCCAGTCGTAGCTGTTGGCGTCCTCCAGGACGTAGTCGATGCCGTTCATCAGCGAGTAGTTGGGTTTGCCGTCGACGATGAATCCGTCGCGGCCCATGCGGGTGTTGCGCGCCCGCTTGTGTTCGATGTTCCATCCGGCCATGACGTTCAGCGAGTGGTCTTCGGGCAGCCGCGGGGTGAACGAGAGGTTGGCGTTGCCGCTGTGGTATTCGATCTGCGTCTCGGTGGTGCGCATCGAGCTGCTCGCCGGATAGGAGATCTGGATACCCGGACCGTTGGAGTAGGTGACCTGCGAGATCACGTCGTTCTGGCGCGAGTGGTTGAACAGGTAGGAGTAGTCGGCTTTGGCCACCAGCACGTCCTTGATCAGGTCGATGGTCACGACGGTCGTGTTCTTCATGTCGAACTTGAGGTTGTCGCGGTAGGAGTTGCCCTCGGCCATGTTGGCGTAACCCGTGTAGACGGCCGCCGCGGTCCACGTCCCGTCGGGGTTGGTGACGCGGGTGATCGGGAATCCCTGGTGTTCGAGGTTGCGGCGCACCAGCAGGTTCTGCGCATAGGTCGTCGGCTGGTGGTAGCTGCGGCGCACGAAGTCGGTGTTGTTCTCCACGGTCAGCCATTTGGTGATGTTGACCGTACCTTTGGCCCGGGCGTTCAGCTGGCGGAATTTCTCGTCGCCGACGCGGTAGATGCCGTCCTGCTCGTAATAGCGGGCCGAAGCGATGAAACTGGAGGTTTTGCCGCCGCCCGAAATCCGGATGTTGTGCTGGTGGGCCGTGGTCGATTTCTTGTAGAAGAGGTCGTACCAGTCGGTGTTGCGTCCGTAATACTGGTATTTGCCGCTGGCGTCGAGTTCCCATTCCAGATAGCTCCGGTCGGGGTCGTTCATGCGTTTTTTGTACTCGTCCTCCCAGCTCTGCGTCCAGGGGAAGAAGTTGTTGATGCCCGTCGGCAGATGGTGCGAGTAGCCCACGTAGGCGGTCATGTAGTTGTCGTACCAGGTCTGGCTGTCGGTCTCGTATTTCGGGCGTACGGTCTCGCTGATGATCGAAACGCTGCCGCTGTAATCGACCGAAATCTTATCCTTGCGGGCGCTTTTCGTCGTCACCAGCACCACGCCGAACGCACCCCGGGCGCCGTATACGGCCGTCGAGGAGGCGTCCTTGAGCACCGAGATGCTCTCCACGTCCTCGGGATTCATCGCCGTCAGGTCGCCCTCCACGCCGTCGATCAGGCAGAGCGCCGATCCGCCTGCGCCGATCGACTGCGTGTTCGCACGGATGTTGATCGACGCCGAACGGCTCGGCTTGCCGTCGGCCATCGTGATGTTCACGCCCGGAATCTGGCCCTGGATCGACCGGAGCAGATAGGCGTTGGGGCGGTTTTCGAGCACCTCGCCCGAAATGTTCTCCACGGCCCCGACGATGTTGCGCCGCCGTTGGGTTCCGTATCCCACGACGACGACCTCGTCCATCAGGTTCTGGTCCTCGGTCAGGACGACCTCCAGTTTGGTGCGGGTTCCGACCTTGACGCGCTGGCTCTTGTAGCCCAGATAGGAGACGGCCAGCATGTCGTCGGGTTTTGCCTGAAGCGTAAAGGCTCCCTGCGCATCGGTCGAAGTGCCCTGCGTGGTGCCTTCGATGAGGATGGTGACGCCTGTGAGCGGCTCACCCTGTTGGGATTTCACGGTTCCGGACACGGCCTTGCTTTGGGCGAGGACCTGTCCCGTCGCCAGCATCAGGAGGATGAAAATTCCCCCCCCCGAGATTTTCCGGCGGATTGCGGATCGGTAGTTAAAAAGATTCATATACGAGGTTCTTTGAAGTGTTTGGGTCAGAGTTCGGTGTGTTTCGGGGCGCGGGTCGTCGTCCGGACGATGCAGTCGCGCAGCCGGGTCAGCTGTTCGGGCGTGGCGGTCAGCCATCTGTGCCGTCCGTCGGGACCGGGGGTGAAATTCGTGAATCCTTTGTCGTCGACGGCGACGGTTCCCGGCTCGCTTTCGGTGAAGTATTCGGGATGGAGCAGGTAAACCACCGACAGCAGGTCCCACGACGCGCGGTCATAGGGCATCTTGTGGTAATTCTTGTAGCCCTCGACGACGGGATGGAGTTTCGCCCAGCCGAAATCGTTCTCGATGGCCGCACCGGGATACATGACCTGCTTTCCCAGCTCGAAGGGGTTCTGCACGATCGGCGTGTCCCATTCGGCGAAGAGTTTCCGCATGGCGGGGATGTCGTTGACGACGTTGAACTCCGCGCGCTGCTTCTCGCCGTAGCTGCCCGCCATGATCGAGAGCGTCTTCACCTTGCGGGCCACCAGTTCGCGGCCCGTGAGGGGCGAGATGTCGTCGGCCGGGCTGTCGAGGAGTTTTGCCAGTTCGGTCGCGAATCCTAAAGAAAGTACGGTTACCGAGCGGTCGGGCTGCGCGGCCAGCGTGCGGCGGTAGAGCGTGACGGGGTCTTCGATCTGTTCCGGGGTCTTGCTCCGGGCGAAGGCCGGGGAGCCGTCTTCGCGGGTCATCGCGCACACCGCCGCCGTGTAGTCGGGAGCGTGGTCGTTGAGCACCGGGG
>ERZ791923.1558-NODE-1558-length-24536-cov-4.400719_pt1 | contig 24536 bp, 21 predicted proteins | sample MGYA00510133_ERZ791923 | MGnify/ENA primary metagenome ERZ791923 (study PRJEB30046, sample SAMN00792106) | human gut metagenome | study: EMG produced TPA metagenomics assembly of the A metagenome-wide association study of gut microbiota in type 2... | reverse complement strand
GCCGCGTCGGGCTTGCGCCCTCCTCGCAATGACAAGTCGGAGGTGCGTGCGATTTTAGCGATGGCCGGAACCTATCGGCAGCGCCTGCAAGGCCCTCTCAGTCACCTTCGGTGACAGCTCTCCCAAAGGGAGAGCCAAGGGCGCTTCGCGCCCCGCAATGACACGGGAGGAAGGCGCTTGCAAGCTTGTCACTGCGTCCCTCCGGATGCAGCAGGCCGCCAAGTTTGTCATTGCGAGGCTCCGCAGGAGCCGTGGCAATCTCGGGAAGGCAGTTGCGATTTCGCCGGTAACTTTCCCACGATGCAGCCGGGTACTGCGAGATTGCCACGTCGGCCTACGGCCTCCTCGCAATGACAAGTCGGAGGTGCGTGCGATTTTAGCGATGGCCGGAACCTATCGGCAGCGCCTGCAAGGCCCTCTCAGTCACCTTCGGTGACAGCTCTCCCAAAGGGAGAGCCAAGGGCGCTTCGCGCCCCGCAATGACACGGGAGGAAGGCGCTTGCAAGCTTGTCACTGCGTCCCTCCGGATGCAGCAGGCCGCCAAGTTTGTCATTGCGAGGCTCCGCAGGAGCCGTGGCAATCTCGCGGTACCGTCCGGAACACGGGAAAGCCCCCGGCAAATTCGTTGCTGCCTTCCGGAGATTGCCGCGTCGGGCTTGCGCCCTCCTCGCAATGACAAGTCGGAGGTGCGTGCGATTTTAGCGATGGCCTGAACGTATCGGCAGTGCCTCCAAGGCCCTCTCAGTCACCTTCGGTGACAGCTCTCCCAAAGGGAGAGCCGAGGGCGCTTCGCGCCCCGCAATGACACGGCACGGTGCAGGACTTCCGTCAAACTCCTAGCTGGCTGTCCCCTGAGCTTACAGAATTCGGCGTTCCTCTGTCATGCGGCGGCCGGACATCGGATTTCGTGCAAATCCGCGAAAAAAAGGAAAAATTTTACGCAAATTTTTGTTGACAAGAACCGGATATGGTGATATAATCCGAACCGATAAAAACATATCGATTGTTTTTATACGATACCGTGAACCACTCCAACGGGCAGCGGTATGACAAAACTCATCCCGCCGGTGCCATTCCGACGGCCCCGAGCAAATTTTATGGAAGGAGAACATCCATCATGAGTTTTAAGTCTGACATCGAAATTGCACAGGAAACCACCATGCAGCCCATCACTGAGGTCGCCAAGACCGCGGGCATCGACGAGAAGTACCTCGAGCAGTACGGCAAGTACAAGGCCAAGGTCGACTACAGCATCCTGAAGGAAGAGACCCACACCCAGGGCAAGCTCGTCCTCGTCACCGCCATCAACCCCACCCCCGCAGGCGAAGGCAAGACCACCACGACGGTCGGCCTGGCCGACGGTATGCGCAAGCTCGGCAAGAACGTCCTTGTCGCTCTGCGTGAGCCGTCCCTCGGCCCGGTCTTCGGCGTCAAGGGCGGCGCGGCCGGCGGCGGCTATGCGCAGGTCGTCCCGATGGAGGATATCAACCTCCACTTCACCGGCGACTTCCACGCCATCGGCGCTGCCAACAACCTGCTGGCTGCCATGCTGGATAACCATATTTATCAGGGCAATCGCCTCAACATCGACCCGCGCCGCATCACCTGGCGCCGCTGCGTCGATATGAACGACCGTCAGCTCCGCTTCGTCGTCGACGGCCTCGGCGGCCGCGTCAACGGCACCCCGCGTGAGGACGGCTACGACATCACCGTCGCCTCCGAGATCATGGCAGTTCTCTGCCTGGCCTCCGACATCACGGACCTGAAGGCCCGCCTGTCCCGCCTGGTCGTCGGCTATACTTACGACGAGAAGCCCGTCACCGCCGGTGACCTGAACGCCCAGGGCGCCATGACCGCCCTGCTGAAGGACGCTCTGAAGCCGAACCTCGTGCAGACGCTCGAGCACACTCCGGCCTTCGTCCACGGCGGCCCGTTCGCCAACATCGCCCATGGCTGCAACTCCGTCACCGCGACGAAGATCGCCATGCACCTGTCCGACTACACCATCACCGAGGCCGGCTTCGGCGCTGACCTGGGTGCTGAGAAGTTCCTCGACATCAAGTGCCGCATGGCCGGCCTGAAGCCGAGCTGCGTCGTCCTCGTTGCCACCGTCCGCGCCCTGAAGTACAACGGCGGCGTGCCGAAGGCCGAGACCGGCGTCGAGAACCTCGAGGCTCTGGAGAAGGGCCTGCCCAACCTGCTGCAGCATGTCGGGAACATCACCAAGGTCTACAAGCTGCCGTGCGTTGTGGCCATCAACCGCTTCCCGCAGGACACCGAGGCCGAGCTGAAGCTCGTCGAGGATAAGTGCCGCGAGCTGGGCGTCAACGTTGCTCTGTCCGAGGTTTGGGGCAAGGGCGGCGAAGGCGGCATCGCGCTGGCCAACGAGGTCATCCGTCTGTGCGACCAGCCGAACGACTTCACGTTCTCCTATGAGCTCGACAAGCCCATCAAGGAAAAGATCCGCGACATCGTTACGAAGATCTACCATGGCGACGACGTGGCCTTCACGCCGAACGCCGAGAAGCAGATCAAGGCTCTGACCGAGCTGGGCTACGACAAGATGCCCATCTGCATGGCCAAGACGCAGTATTCCTTCTCCGACGATCCCGCGAAGCTGGGCGCGCCGAAGGGCTTCACCGTCACCGTGCGCAATGTCAAGGTCTCCGCGGGCGCAGGCTTCCTCGTTGCCCTCACCGGTGAGATCATGACCATGCCCGGCCTGCCGAAGGTCCCCGCTGCCGAGCGCATCGACGTGGACGAGAACGGCAAGATTTCCGGCCTGTTCTAATAGCGGCAACCCCACGCAATCGCATCCTCGGCCTTCGCCGGATATTTTCCGCCGATCCATCGGTTCGGAAAGCTTGAAATACACAAAGTATTCCTGCGCTTCCCGAATCTCGCCTCGACGAAAAATCTCGCGCCGAATGCTCTCGATCAATTGCGCGGCGCTGCCTGATGATCAAATTTCCATAAACTCCGGCGGAATCCCCGCCGGAGTTTTTCGGATTCCCTGCCCGCTGCGGCCTGTGCCTGCGATACGGACAGGCTGGCGTTAAAACGGTATGCACCGATTGCATCTGCAGCGGCGCTCCCGGAGCGCTGCTGCAATCCCCGCCGGGGCCCCGGGCACAATACGCCGCCGGAGCCCCCATCAGTGGCCGGTTCAAACCCCTCACAAATTCAAAGGAGAATATTCTTATGGATATGACGACAAAATCCTGCCGTGAATTTGTCACGGTGCTTGCTTCCAACGAGCCCGCTCCCGGCGGCGGCGGCGCGTCCGCGCTCGTGGCCGCGCTCGGCACGGCGCTCGGCAATATGGTCGGTTCGCTGACCGTCGGCAAGAAGAAATACGCCGACGTAGAAGCCGAAATTATTGCACTGAAGGAAAAATGCGACAAGCTGCAGACCGAACTTCTTGATCAGGTCCCTGCCGACGCGGAGGGCTTTATCCCCCTGTCCAAGGCCTACGGCATCCCCAAGGACGACCCCAGCCGCCCGGAGATCATGGAAAAGGCTACGATCACGGCCTGCCAGGTTCCGATGCACATCATGGAACTGTGCTGCGAATCCATTGAAGCAATCTCTGTTTTCGCCGCCAAAGGCTCCCGACTGGCTGTTTCCGACGCAGGCTGCGGCGCAGCGATTGTGAAGTCCGCGCTGCAGGCGGCGTCGCTCAACGTTTTTATCAATACCAAAACGCTCCAGAACCGTGCGCTGGCCGAAGAAATGAACGCCAAGTGCCTTGGTATGCTGGACAAATACGGCAAGATGGCCGACGAGATCTTCGAGACGGTCAAGGCCGGTTTCTTTAAATAAGAAGGAGAAAAGTATGGCAAAGTTACTGCTTGGCAAAGAAGTTACCGCTGCGATGAACGAAAAGCTTCAGGCGCGCGTCGCGGCTCTGAAAGAAAAGGGCGTCAGCCCGAAGCTGGCGATCGTCCGCTGCGGTGAGAACCCCTCCGACCTGTCCTATGAAAAGGGCGCGACTGCCCGCGCGGAACTCATCGGCGTGGAGGTGCAGAAGTTCGTCCTGCCTGAGGACGTGACGAAGGAAGCGCTCATCGCGCAGATTGAGGCAATCAACGCTGACGATTCTATCCACGGCTGCCTCATGTTCCGGCCCCTGCCGAAGCATCTGAAGGCCGATCAGGATGAGATCTGCAACCATCTGGCCGCCTGCAAGGACGTGGACTGCATGACGGACCTCTCCAATGCCGGCGTCTTCACCGGTAAGAAGCTGGGTTTCGCCCCCTGCACCCCGCAGGCCTGCATGGAAATTCTGGATTACTACGGCATTGACTGCAAGGGCAAGAATGCGGTTGTCATCGGCCGTTCCCTCGTCGTCGGCAAGCCTGCCGCGATGATGCTCATGGCCAAGAACGCCACCGTTACCGTCTGCCACACCAAGACCGTTGACGTAGCCGGGATCGCCCGCAAGGCGGACATTCTTGTCTCCGCCGCAGGCGTCCTGAACAGTCTGACAAAGGACTACGTCTCCGAGGGCCAGATCGTCATCGACGTGTCCATCAACTGGGACCCCGAGAAGACCAACTCCAAGGGCGGCAAGGGTGCCATCGCGGGCGACGCCGTGTTCTCCGAGGTTGAGCCGATTGTCGGCGCGATCACGCCGGTTCCCGGCGGTGTCGGCTCCGTCACGACCTCTGTGCTTATCGGCCATGTGGTCGAGGCTGCCGAGCGCACGCTGTAAACCGTTTTACCGCGCTGCCGCCGGTTTTCCGGCGGCAGTTTTCTGAAGGGAGTGTGGAAGTATGAAAGAAAAATTCAGGCAGCCGCAGACTGCCATCCGCTGGCTGTTTGCCGGGTTCACGCTGCTGTGCCTGCTGGCCGCGGTCGTCAGTGCTGCTTTGTACCACGAGTCGGCCTCCGACATGTTTGCGGGCCTCGGCCGCATCTGCACGCAGTCTGGTCAGACCGTCAAGAGTTATTTTGACAGCAGCTACGGCGGCTTTGGCGGAACGTTTTTGAATGTTGCGCTGGTCTGCGCCGTGTGTCTCGGAATTTACTGCCTGCCCGGCAGCAAGCCGGACGGCGTGTCCGTCCTCGCGTTTTTCCTGACAGCGGGCTTCTGCTTCTGGGGCACGACGATCCTCAACATCTGGTTCTCGTTCGCAGGCGTTCTGCTCTATTGCCTCGTCATGAAGAAAAAGCCCGGCGCCATGGCGAATGCCTTCCTGTTTTCCACGGGTCTGGCTCCGCTCATCACGGAAATGCTCTTCCGCTATCCTGGCGAAGCGTGGCACGGCTTTACGGGCCTCGGTATCGTTCTTGCGCTGGCCGTCGGCATTTTTATCGGTTTTATTTTTCCTGCTGTTCTGCCGCACAGCCCGCAGATGCACAAGGGCTACGACCTCTATAACGCGGCTGTGCCCATCGGCCTGATTGCGTTCTTCCTGCGCTCGCTTCTGTATAAGATCTTCACATCCGCGCCTCCCGCGTCAGAAAACGTCGGTCTGGCAGACAGTTTCCTGCCCCTCAGCATCGGCTTCTGTCTGGTAGTGTTCTTGCTGGCCATTATTTGGGGTCTTGCGCTCGGCGGCGGGAAGGAATACGGCCGTCTTCTGCGCGACTCCGGCTACAACGTTGACTACGGCACAAAATACGGCTCCGGCGCGGCGATCCTGAACTTCGGCGTCTACGGTCTGTTTATCGTCCTGTACTATCTGCTCATCGGCGCGAAGTGGAACGCCGCGACGCTGGGCTGCGTGTTCTGTATGGTCTGCTGCTGCTATAAGGGCAGCCACCCGGCCAATGTCTGGCCGATCATGGTGGGCTATGTCGCGGCAAGCTACATCGCGGAGTTCGGCTGCGGCCTCACCGGTGCGGAGCATACGCTTATGGCGAACGCGCAGGCCATTGTCATCGGCCTTTGCTTCGCAAACGGCCTGTCTCCCGTCACGGGCGTCTACGGCTGGCTGGCAGGCGTCGTATTCGGCATGATCCATTACACGTTCGTCACCTGCGTCCCGCTGCTGCACGGCGCGTTCTGCCTGTACAACGGCGGCTTTACGGCGGCGTTTACCTGCTTCCTGTTTATCCCTGTGCTGGAGCATTTCTGTAAAACAAAAAAGGAACGCCGGGAACTGCGGGCGCGGAAATAAGCGCCGGAAAGGGGCTGCGTTATGTTTTACTGTGAAAACTGTTATCTGCTGAATGAGGAAAACACCTGCGCGTTCTGCGGCAGCAGACTTACGCGCGGGCCGAAGCCGGATGATTACTGCTTCATCGGCAACAAATGCTCCCCGTGGGCCGAGATGCTGCACGGCATTCTCGAGGACGATTATATCCCCGTCATCATCCGCCGATGGAGTCCGCGCACTGCGGCCTATACCGGTGAGGTCGGCACCCGGACGGACTTCTTTGTCCCGTATTCCGAACTTGACCACGCCCGGCAGCTTGAACAGGCACTCATGGACAGCAGCTTCGAGCAGCCGGACCCGGAAACCGACAAATAAATTGCAGTCCCCTGACGGGTGCAGACCCGGCAGGGGACTGCTGTATTTCCTTCTGCCCCGCGCATGAGCGGAACCGCAGAAATAAAAAATGGCGGACGAAAAAACTGATGTTTTGTATAGAATGCAGAGAAAATTCTGTGCGCAGCGTCAGATACAACTGGATGAACGCACAAAAACGGCAAGCGATAATTGTGAAAAATGCCGACGATGCTTCAAAAAAAGAAAAGAAAATGCAGCTGCTCCGTAGAAAAATAGAACGCAGGCATGAAAAAGAAACGATGCGCGCTGCGGAGAAAATGCGGCGGACTGCGGCATGGAAAAGTACAGCAAAAGACAATTTTTCAGGTGGAAAAAAATCATTTTAGTTGATTCCAGACCACGAATATGCTATAATAAGTTACAGATATTATATTGTATCCGGCGCGCGGCCAGATGACCGCCGGAGACGGACAAATATCAAAAACAGCGATAATTTTCTGTGGATCAAACACAGTAAATTATAAATTAAAACAGGAGGATTAAGATGAAAAAGAATCTGAAAAAGCTCTTCGCGCTGCTTCTCGTCGTCGTCATGGTCGCTGCCATGTTCGCCGGCTGCGCAAACAACGCCGAAAAGCCCGCTGAGACCACTCCCAGCGACACCAACACCCCCGCTGAAGACACCAACACTCCCGCCGAAGACAACACCCCGGCTGAAGATGCGACTCCCGTTGAGACCCGTGAGAACAAGGTCATCTACGGCAACTCCACCGAGATCTCCGGTGACCTCGGCAATGCCTGGTGGACCAACAACGCCAGCGACAAGGCCGTCCGCGACCTGATCAACGACTATGACACCGTCATTTTCGATCAGTTCGGTCAGATGGTCATGAACCAGACCACAGCTGCCTCCATCGACGAGACCAAGAACGACGACGGCACCATCACCTTCACCGTCAAGATCAACGAAGGCCTGACCTACAACAACGGCGAGCCCATCACCGCTGCTGACTATGTCGCCTACGCTCTGGTCCAGCTGTCCCCGGCCACGAAGGAAGCCGGCGCGACCGTCACCGCCAACTCCGTTTTCGGCGGCCCCGAGTACCAGAACGGCGAGACCAAGGAGCTGGCCGGCGTCCGCCTGCTGGATCCCTATACCTACTCCATCCAGATCGCAGCTGACTACGCCAACTATTACTATGCGTTCAGCTACGCTTCCCTGTCTCCGCTGTACCTGCCGATGTACGCTTCCGCTGCTCTGACCGTTAAGGACGACGGCAACGGCGCATACCTCGACGGCGGCGAGCTGGTTGCCGATGAGATCAACGCTTCCCGTTATGTGTACGCCGACCGCGTCTCCGCCGGCCCGTACATGGTCAAGAGCCTCGACACCGGCGCTCTGACCGCTACGCTTGAGATCAACCCCAACTACGCAGGCAACTTCGAGGGCCAGAAGCCTTCCATCCAGACCGTTGTCATCGTCAAGGCTGAAGACGACACCATGATGGACGCCTTCAAGACGGGCGAAATCAACTTCCTGTCCCAGCTGTCCGACGGCGACCAGATCAACGCTGCGCTCGACCTGGCTGAGACCGGCGAGTTCAACTACTGCCACTACACCCGTAACGGCTACGGCAAGCTGATGTTCCAGTGCGACGGCGGCCCCACGCAGTTCCAGGCTGTTCGTCAGGCTGTTGCATACCTGCTTGACCGTGACGAGTTCGCTACCACCTTCACCGGCGGCTACGGCTCTGTCGTTCATGGCCCGTACTCCACCGCACAGTGGATGTATCAGGATTCCGAGGAATTCTTCAATGACAACCTCAACACCTACGCCTATGACCCGGCTAAGGCTGTCGAAGTCCTCGAGGCTGACGGCTGGACGCTGGATGCCGAAGGCAACGAGTATTCCGGCACCGGCCTGCGTTACAAGGAAGTCACCGCTGAAGAAGCCGGCGACTACGCTCTGAACGTTACTCTGGCGGACGGCCGCATCCTGATGCCTCTGCACATCATGTGGGCTTCCTCCGAGAATAACCCCGTTTCCGCTCTGCTGGCTACCATGCTCTCCAACGGCAAGCAGACTGCTGACGCCGGCATGCAGATCGAGCAGACGACCATGACCTTCTCCGAACTGCTGAACTGGATGTACCGCGATACCTCCGTCGGCGATCAGTACGGCGTGTTCACCTATGGCATGTTCAACCTGGCCACCGGTTTCGCCGATGTCTATGACTATGCCTACAACTTCGCTTCCGATCCTGAGTCCGACTACGTCAAGATGGGCTACAACCAGAACTACATCTTCGACAAGGAACTCGACGACCTGTCCATGGACATGGTTTACAAGTCCGCTCCTGGCGACGACGCGACCTATCTGGATTACTTCCAGAAGTTCATCGTCCGCTGGAACGAGCTGCTGCCCGAGATTCCTCTGTACTGCAACGACTACCACACCTTCTTCCCGTCCTGGCTGAAGAACTACAACGAGTCCAGCCTGTGGGATTTCCAGAAGGCGATTGTCTACGCTTCCATCGAGGGCGCCGAATAATAGCGATCCTTCCCCTTGCTTCCCAGCGACGGGGCGGCACAAACCGCCCCGTCGCTTCCGGCATCTTTAACGCATCTTTTCTTCTTTAGTGTAGCATATTCCTTTTGAGAAATAACCATTTTGGTTTCATATACAGATCTTTGCGCTCCTTTTCGGAGCAAATACAAGAGAAAAGGAGGGTATGCGGATGACGAAATATGTACTCAAGCGACTTGTATACATGGTAATTGTATTTCTGCTTGTTTCGCTTCTGATGTATTCCATCTACAACCTGATCCCGACCGACCCGGCCCGCGCCCAGCTCGAGCCGATGAAAACGACGCTCAAGCCGGAGGAGTATGAGCAGCGCTATCAGATGCTGCGCCAGCAGATGGGCCTCGACGACCCGCTGATCGTGCGCTATCTGCGCTGGATCGGCTTCTGGCCGGACGTCAACGGCGAACTCAACGGCATGCTGCAGGGCAACTTCGGCTACTCCCAGATCTACAAGACGGATGTTGCCAATGTTCTGCCATCAAGAATGCTCAACACGATCTACATCAACATTTTCTCAACGCTTGTCGCGCTGGCGATCACGATCCCGCTTGGTATCTACTGTGCCGTGCATAAGCGCAGCAAATCAGACAACGCCGTGCAGGTGCTGTCCATTGTGGGCTACTCGATCCCAGTCTACATCATTGCACTGATTTTTATCTGGCTGTTCGCGGTCACGCTCCGCTGGCTGCCGGTTTTCGGAATGCAGACGCCGGGCAATAACTTTACCGGCTTCCGTGCGTTCCTCGACAAGGTCTACTATATGACGCTGCCGGTGCTCGTTATGACGGTCGGCTCGCTCGGCGGCATGACCCGCTACGTCCGCGCAGCCATGATTGAAGCGCTCAGCATGGACTATATCCGAACTGCCCGCGCCAAGGGCCTGCGCGAAAAGGTCGTCGTCTATTCCCACGCATGGCGCAACGCGCTGCTGCCGGTCATTACCGTCCTCATCGGCTGGTTCATCAGCATCTTCTCCGGTTCTCTGATCATTGAGCAGATGTTCGCGCTCAACGGTATGGGCCAGCTGTACTATCAGGGCCTGATGAACAACGACTTTGAACTTGCACTGGCGATTCAGATGTTCTATGTGCTCATCGCGCTCGTCGGCCAGCTGATCACCGACCTCAGCTACGGCATCGTTGACCCGCGCGTGCGTGTCAATAAGTAAAGGGGGAGAAGAAACATGGAAAAAAAGAAAAAATCGACCCTCTTTACCCGTCTGTTCGGCAACCGCAACAAGGTCACCGACTTCATGACGGAAGAACAGCTGCAAAGCCCCGGCCGTCTGATCCTCAAGAATTTCCTGCATAACCGGCTCGGCATGATCGGTCTGATCGTGTTCCTTCTGATTTTCCTTCTGGTTATGATCGGTCCGAAGTTCTACACGCTTGATCTGTCCTATCAGGACAATACCCAGCTGAATGTTCCGCCCGGAATGAACATGATGTCCATTCCCGACGGTATGAAGCATAAGGTCGCGGATATCTCTCCCGGCACGACCTACGGCGTCGGCGTCGATACCGACGGCAAGGTCTATACCTGGGGCTACACCAAAATCACCGATACCATCGATCTGAAGAACATCCCCGAGGAAGTTCAGAACGCCAAGATCGTCAACGTCGCGGCAGGCTATGACCATATCGTCGCGCTCGACGAAAACGGCGGGGTCTATGTCTGGGGCAACCGCCGTCTCGGGCAGGACATGCTTCCCGACAAGATCCAGATGGCCGCCGCCTACGGCAAGAACCTCGGCATCAAGCAGATCGAGGCCAGCAACCAGTTCTCCGCGGCTGTCACCGAAGACGGTGAACTGTTCCTCTGGGGCAACGGCAATCAGGCCGACATCAAGATCAAAAAAGAGTATCAGGGCAACATTGAAAAGGTCGCCCTGACGGCCCGCGCGTACATCGCTCTGACGAAGGACGGCGCAGCCGTTTATGCCGGCTTCCAGAAGGACAATGCCCTTGTCCGCATCCCGGACGGACTGGATTCCGGCGTCGTTGACATCGCAGCGTCCAGCAACGCGGTTGCGGCGGTCAAGGAAGACGGCACCGTCGTCGTCTGGGGCACCTGCACCAACGGCGAAAACAACGTTCCTGCATTTGAGAGCAAGCCTGTCGAACTCTACGGCGGCCGCTATCACTTCACGGCTCTGATGGACGACGGCGAGGTCATCTCCTGGGGCGACAACACCCACGGGCAGGCATCCGTTCCGGCCTCCTTCAACGATAAGGAGATCGTGACGGTCTTCGCGGGCTTCTATCAGAACTATGCTGTCACGGTTGACGGCGACGTCGAGACGTGGGGCCTGAAGGGCTACCTCTGCGGTACGGACGATCTGGGACGCGACGTGTTCAACCGCATCATCAACGGCGGCAAGGTCACCATGACCGTCGGCGCCATCTCCGTCATCATCCAGCTCATTATTGGCATCATCCTCGGCGGACTGGCCGGTTATTTTGGCGGCTGGGTCGACAACATCATCATGCGTATCTCTGAGGTCGTCGGCGGCCTGCCGTTCCTGCCCTTCGCCATGATCCTATCCGCCATTATCGGCACCCGGATCACGCCTGAGCAGCGTATGTACCTCATCATGGTCGTGCTTGGCGTTCTGTCTTGGCCGGGCATCTGCCATCTGATCCGCGCGCAGATCTTCTCGCAGCGCGAGCAGGAGTATGTTACCGCTGCCAAGGCTCTCGGCGTGCGCGAAAAGTCGATCATCTTCCATCACATCATCCCCAATGTCATGAGCCTCATTCTGGTCAACGCGACGCTGAGCTTCGCAACCTGCATGCTCACCGAGTCCTCGCTGTCCTACATGGGCTTCGGCATTGCGCCGCCCACGCCGACCTGGGGCAATATGCTCACCGGCGCGAACAACTCCATCGTCATCCAGCAGTACTGGTGGCGCTGGGTATTCCCGGCTGCGATCTTCGGCATCTGCACGATCTGCATCAACCTCGTCGGTGATGCGCTGCGTGATGCAGTCGATCCCAAGTCCGCTGAGCGATAAGGAGGGGTTGTTGTGGCATTACTTGAATTAAAAAACCTGAAGACTTTCTTCGCGACCAAGCGCGGCACGGTCAAGGCGGTCAACGGCGTCAGCTATTCGCTTGACGCGGGCAAGGTCCTCGGCGTTGTCGGCGAATCCGGTTCCGGCAAGAGTGTCTCGGCCATGAGCATTCTCCGCCTGCTCGACGGCAACGGCTATATCGACTCCGGCGAGATCCTCTTCAACGGCCAGGATCTGACCAAGCTGTCGATGAACGAAATGTACAAGATCCGCGGCAACGAGATCTCCGTGATCTTCCAGGAGCCGATGACGAGTCTGAACCCGGTCTTCACCGTCAGCCGTCAGATCTCCGAGCCGCTCATGATCCATCAGGGCATGAACAAAAAGCAGGCCGCTGCGAAAGCGGTCGAACTGCTGTCCGACGTCAAGATCCCGAACCCGGAGGTCGTCGCCAAGCAGTATCCGCACCAGCTGTCCGGCGGTATGCGGCAGCGCGTCATGATCGCCATGGCGCTGGCCTGCCGTCCGAAGCTGCTGATCGCGGACGAGCCGACCACGGCGCTCGACGTGACCATTCAGGCGCAGATCCTGAAACTCATGAACGAGCTGCGCGAGAAAAACGGCACCGCCGTTCTGTTCATCACGCACGATCTCGGCGTTATCAACCAGATGGCCGACAACGTCGCGGTCATGTACTGCGGCCAGGTCGTCGAATACGCACCCGCCGAGACGATCTTCCACAAAAACGAGTATTCCCATCCCTATACCGAGGGCCTGATGCTCTCCATCCCGCGTCTGGATACCCCCAGCGACGAACGGCTTGAAGCGATCCCCGGCGCGGTTCCGCACCCGCTGGATCTGCCCAAGGGCTGCAAATTCGCCCCGCGCTGCAAGTACGCGACTGAGCGCTGTCTGGAGGAGGAGCCGGAACTGATCCACGTCTCCGACACCCAGCAGGTTCGCTGCTTCTACGCGAAGAAGGAGGACAGACATGCAAAATAATGACAAGAAGGTTCTGCTTCGCATCAGCAACCTGAAGCAGTATTTCCCCCTGAAGGGCGGCCGTTTCGTCAAGGCTAACGACGGCATTACGCTGGATATCTACGAGGGCGAAACGTTCGGCCTTGTCGGCGAGTCCGGCTGCGGCAAGTCCACCCTTGGCCGCACGATTCTTCAGCTGTATCACCAGACCTATGGCCGTACCATGTATTATGGCCGTTCTCTGGACGATCTGGCGCCGAAATACGTCATTGACACTGTCAAAAATCTTAAATCCCGCCGCACAAAACTCAGAGAGTTGGAGCAGAAGCGCGACAAGCTTGAAGCAGAATACGCCAAGCTCTCCGAGAAGGAGCAGTACGCCAAGCACGGCGAACTCGACGCTGCCCGCAAGCTGGCAGAGGATGCGTTGCTGGATATCACAAAGATCGTCGGCGGCTTCCTCGTGGTTGATAATCTCGATCCCGTGATTGCGGCCTATTCCAAGGATTACGCCATTGCACACAAGCTGTCCTCCATGGAGGAAAAGCGGCAGGAACTGCAGGTCGACGTGGACGACGCGGAATACGCGAAGAAGAACGCCGAAGACGCGAGCAAGTCCGGCAAGGACGCGCAGCTGCAGAAAGCGCAGGAAAAGCTGAAGCAGTGTGACGACCAGATCGCCGCGCTGCGTGCGCAGCTTGATGCGGGCCGGCAGGAGATCGAGGCGCTGCGCGCCCCGTATGCAAACGACCCCGAATTCCAGAAATACGAAGCCTACCGCGACGACGGCATCGACCTTGCCCGACTGGAGTACAACGAAATGCGCCGCCTGCGCCGCGACATGCAGCTGATTTTCCAGGATCCGTATTCCTCGCTGAACCCGCGCATGAGCGTCGGCCAGATTATCAGCGAAGGCATGCAGGCGCACAACATGATCAAGAAAAAGGACGCCCGTATGCAGGAGATGGTCCTGAAGATCATGGACGACTGCGGCCTTGCACCGTACTTCCTGCACCGCTTCCCGCACCAGTTCTCCGGCGGCCAGCGGCAGCGTATCGGCATTGCCCGCGCGCTTGCCACGAGACCGAAGTTCGTCGTCTGCGATGAGGCTGTCTCCGCGCTGGACGTGTCCATTCAGGCGCAGATCATCAACCTGCTGCTCGATCTGAAGGAACAGCAGAATCTGACCTACATGTTCATCACGCACGACCTGTCCGTCGTCAAGTACATCTCCGACCGCGTCGGCGTCATGTACCTCGGCACGATGGTCGAGTTGGCAGCGGCTGACGAGATCTTCCATCACCCCATCCATCCGTACACCGAGGCACTGCTCAACGCGATCCCGACCACGGATACCGTCGGCGCGAAGGAGTTGTCGATCCTTGAGGGCGACATCCCCAGCCCGGTGAATCCGCCGAAGGGCTGCAAGTTCCATACGCGCTGCAAATACTGCACGGAGATCTGCACGCAGGTCGTTCCGGAGTGGGAAGAGGTTCGCCCGAACCACTTCGTCGCCTGCCACCACAAACTTGAGGTGAAGGAGTAAGCCAATGCTGTTCCAGAAGAGAGTAGACCGCGCGATGCGCTATCAGAAGGAGCGGAATGAAGCGGCGGAGCAGAAAAAGCCGACGGAGGAGGACAAGGATGCCGTCAGCAAGAAGGACTTGCTTGCGATGATCCTGTCTGCCATGCTGGTGATCCTGCCGGTCGCAATTTTGGTTCTGCTTGGCATTGCGTTTGGCTGCTACTTTCTCTTCTTCCATTGATCTGCTTTATATGCAAAACGCCCCGGCATGCACAGCATGCCGGGGCGTTCAATGTATCACAGATAATTCCGCTTATAAAAAAACAGAAATTTGAAAAACAGAAACTCCCCTGCGCCGAAAACGAGGCAGGGGAGCCTTGCTTTTTTCATACTGCGCAGACCTGACGGGAAGCTTTTTCTATCAGCTTCTGATAGACTGGGCACATGGCGGGCTCGGAAACGGACGGCAGAACGTCCTGCACCGAGAGCCAGCGCACAGCGCTGTTTTCATCTGGCTTGCAGCGGATGGGCGCCTTGTCGTCAGCCTCGAGCAGATACGTCGCGTTCAGGTGCAGGTGGGCGCAGACGAACTTTCCGCGCTTGACGTGCGGCGCGACGTGCAAGATTTCGAGCGAGAAAATTTCCGGGGAGACAGGCACGGCCAGCACGCCGGATTCCTCGTTCGCTTCGCGCAGCGCGACGGAAAGAAGGTCTGATTCCCCGTCGGCATGGCCACCGAGCCAGGCCCAGGACTGATAGAGATTGTGATAGGCCATGAGCACCTTCGTCCTGTCCGGATTCACGATCCAGCAGGATGCGGTGAAATGCGCTGTGGCGTTTTCACGCGTAAGGAGATCGGAGAAGCCGTCCACGTCGGCCAGCATCTGCCGCCGGTCGGCCTCCTCCTGCTCGTTATAAGGCACAAACGCCTCGATTTGTGCACGCAGGTGGGAAAGATCAGTCATGTTCGTAGGCCATCATCTTGTCAATGCGCCGCTGGTGACGCTCGACACCGGAAAACGCCGTGTCCAGCCACACATCGACGATCTCAAGGGCCAGCATTTCGCCCGTCACGGCAGCGCCGAGAGCCATCATGTTGGTGTCGTTGTGCTCACGGGTCAGTCTTGCAGACATGGGATTGTCGAGCAGCGCACAGCGGATGCCTTTGACCTTGTTGGCCGTGATGGACACGCCGATACCGGTCGTGCAGCAGACAATGCCGCGGTCACATTCGCCGCTGGCGACAGCCTGCGCCGCCGGGCCTGCGAAGTCGGGATAGTCGCAGCTGTCCTTGGTGTAGCAGCCGAAATCCTTATAGGCAAGGCCGCGCTGTTCGAGATGCTTCATAATGGCGTTCTTGAGATCAAGCGCGCCGTGGTCACATGCGAGAGCGATCATAGGGGTATTCCTCCTGCGGTTTTTTCTCTATTATACCGCAGGAGGCGCGAAATGCAAGCGCAATCGTTTCAGCCGCTGACGCTGATGCTGCGGACAAGGCCGTCCGTGCCGGTGCGAATGATGCAGGAAAGCTCCCCGCAGCCGATGTCGATCGTATAAAAGCCGTCATGATCCCACCAGATCCACGCGCAGAGCGCGTCGCCGGAACTGCCGTAGAGGAACTGTTTCCGCTCCTGCTCCGGCGTCCAATCGGCAGCGGGAAGCGCGGCTAGAACATGGTCCAGATTGTCGCCGAGCTGAATGCCGCGCAGGAAGTCCGGCGAGGAGCCGATTCCCGGCCCGCCGTAGAGCAGCTCGTCCTCGCAGCACCATGCGTCCAGCCGGACGGTGCCGTCGCTGTGCTGTGTAAATTGATAGCTCACGCCGTCGACCGTAAAGTTGTCCCCGCGCATTTTGCCCTTCCGGGCGGGACTGCCCTGATAGGCTGCCGCCCTTTGCAGAACGGCTGCGTAATCCATGCCGGGGAAGACCCCGTTCGGAAGCACAAGCTCACAGCGCTGCACCGGCAGAGAACGGTCTGTCTCTGCCGCATCGGGAAGCGCGATGGGGTCGCCCGACAGCGATGCGTCCGTATACATCTCCACGCGGTCGTCAGAGCGCCAGCGTGTCAGATCGAACCGGTCGCTGCCGCTTGAAAAGCGGCCTGTGTGCAGATCCTGTTCCAGATAGCCGAAGCGGGCCTTCGGCGCGTTGATGTCGATCAGCCACCACGCACCGTCCAGCAGCGGCGCACCGAGCGGGTGCACCTGCCCGTTTTCCTCACAGACAAGCTGCGTTTTCGTGTGCGCAAGCGTGCAGTCAGTCCTGCCCTCCGGGCAGGAGGCCGTTTCCGTTTCGAGCCGGAACGTGTATCCGTCCGCGCTTCCCAGCGTCACGGAAGCGCCTGCGCAGGCGGTAAAGCTCGCGGCCATCTGCTTTAGCAGCTGCCCTTCATAGCGTGCCTGCAGATACGGGTTATAGCCGGAAGCATCGGTTTCATCCGCCCCGCACGGCCAGTGGATCGTGACCTCGTAACAGCCATCTTTTACGCCGCAGAGATAGACCATCTCGTTCTGCTCACCCGACTCGACGGAGATCGTCTCGCCACGCTGCGTCACCTCGCTGAGACAGCCGCGCGCGGTATAGCCGGCGGAGCATTCGGTGATCGTCTTTTCAACATAGCGGACGGCGAACGTCGAGCCGGTGCTGTAGGTGCTGCGCCAGAGGTCGTCCTGCTCGTCGTATTCCCAGCCGGTCGTGGGCAGGTATACACCCCATCCGCCGGCTTCGTCCGGGAAGGTGGAGAAGTACGCGTCAATATGAACGGGTCTGCCGTAGCCGTCCATGCCGTTGTAGAAGCTTGGATAGAAATAGCCGTGAATGTTATTCGCGCCGTGCGTCGCGGCGTAAATGTCGCGCAGATAGTCTTTCAGGCGCCCGGACTGCTCATAGACGGACAGCGCTGTGCCATCCGTGTCCTTTGTCCAGCCGAGCAGCCGGTAGTCCTGCGTTTCGCTGCGATAGGTGACGGTCACGAGGTAGCGGGTGCCGTCCACCAGATATTCCTGCCCGTCGATATACGACAGGCCGGTATCGGTGCCCAGCATGAAGGTATGCCCGTCGGCATTTTCCGGCGCAATCGCAATTTTGTAACTCCACAGCTGCAAATCTCCCTCCGGGTCGAGGTCGGACAGGGAAGCAAGCTGTTCCAGATTCACCATCTGCGCGTCTCGCACCGTATCTGTTACAGTTTCAAAGCCGCCGTCGGTCAGCACCTTGTATTCAATCGGCTCCGGCAAAATGACCTGTGCGATATAATATTCGGCGTAGTCCTGTATGCTGGAAAAGAACTCGCTTGTCGGGAGCGTGCTGTCTGCCTCTGCGGGGCCGTCTGCGGCGGTGGAGGCCGGTGTGTCTTCCTCCGGCTGCTTTGTGTCTGTCTTCGGGTCAGTCAGGAAGCACACGGCCACGGCGATAGACACGAGTACCGCCGCCAGCACGACCCAGAACGCGGGCTTTTTGTAATTTAAAACAGACTTAATGCGCCCCTTGACACCTGTTTCGCCGAAGGCCAGCGGGCAGGCCGTAATCATCCGGCGCGGGACGCTGCATTGCAGCAGCGCACGGGAATAAGCCGTCTTGCAGCTCTCTCCCAGTTCGCGCACGACCTTTTCATCGCAGGCCGCCTCGATATCGCGGCAGAACAGGATATACGCCAGCCAGCAGACGGGGTTGAACCAGTACGCCGTCAGGAGTAGGAAGCCCAGCGGCTTCCAGAGTTGGTCGCCACGCTTTAAATGCGCGCGCTCGTGCGCCAGAACCATGTCCTGCGCGCCGGGCTCCAGCCCAAAGGGCAGATAAATTCTCGGCCGGAACACGCCGAGGATGAACGGGGACGGGACGAATTCCGACTGGAACACGTTCCCCTCCAGCCGCACCGCCGTCCGCACGCGAAGCCGCAGGCGCAGCGCGGAGATCGCCGCGTACAGGACAAGCACCGCGCAGCCGCCGAGCCAGACCCACGCGGCAAGCCACGTCAGAATTTGCAGCGGATTTGCGCTCTGCGCGGGGTCGGGCGTGAATGCAGCCTGTAAGGGCGGATTTACAATGGCGTCGACCGCCGGGATGCCGCTTGTGATGGTGGGCTCGGCGGAATAGATGATCTCGGGCTGCACAGTCTCCGCGCTCGGGATGAGGCTCAGGACGCTTTCGACCGAAACCGGACACAAAAGCCGCACTGCCGCCAGTGCCCACAGGGCGCATAGCAGCCACTTCGGTGCTTTCTTGAACACCAGCCGTATCAGTACAATCGCAAAAATCAGAATTGCCGCAGACAGGCTGCGGTTGAGAAAGCCGAGAAATACATCGGTCATGGCCGCTTCTCCTCATAGCCATCAATCATGGCGCGCAGTTGGTCAACCTCATTCTGCGAAAGCTTTGTCTTGCGCGCAAACGCTGCAACAAATGCGGGAAGCGAACCCTCAAACGTCTTTTCAACCAGTTCGTCCAGTTCCGCCGCCTGTGCCTCGTCTTTGGAGACGAGCGAGGAGACGAAGCCATTTTCGTTTTTCACGACGCCGCGCTCGGCCAATCGGTGGATGACCGTATACGTCGTCGTCCGGCTCCATCCAAGCCTTTCCCGGCACAGCTTCGCCAACTCTGCGCTGGGCAGCGGTTCATGCTCCCATAAAATCAGGCAGAACCGGTATTCACTTTCAAAAATTTTCGGGGTGGACATAGGTTGTTCCTCCTTGTCTAATGCGTTAGACTCTAACTGTAGTCTAACGCACTAGACCACTTTTGTCAAGCCCTGCTGTACACGATAAACGCGCACAGGATGCCAATGTTGCCTGAGGCATATTGGAAACAGACTTGTGCCATCCAAATGCGGCCACGGTATAGATAGGATGCCTATGTTCTGGTATATGCACAGCCGTCTAATTACAGCCTGTATGTACAGTCCAGCACAGCACATTCGGTTGCACACGTCAAAAAATGCCGGTAGGTTTTTTGCAACTTTTTCTGTCTCATCTGCTTGACAAGCGGGAATATCTGTGGTAATATATCCGAGCAGTTGGAAGACTGTAAACGCGCGAGTGGTGGAATTGGCAGACTCGCTAGATTCAGGTTCTAGTGTCCACTCCGGACGTGCGGGTTCAAGTCCCGCCTCGCGCACCACATAGAAAACCCTTGAAAACACTACGTTTTCGAGGGTTTTTCTTTATGCTGAAATAGGCGTTTTCCCCTAAGTTTTCCCCTTACAGAGTTTTTACGCCTTTTTTGCCGCCTGAATGCCCTCAATAAAGCTGTCCATTCGCTTGGCACTTTCCTTCCGCATTTGATCGGTCACATGCGCATAGGTATCCAGCGTGAACGCTGCCGTGTGGTGTCCCAGATTCTCCTGAACGGTTTTGATATCGTCACCAGAGCGGAGCGCGGCGACTGCATAACTGTGCCGCAGATCGTGAAAACGCGCGTCTGGAACGCCTGCTTCGGCAGCCAGCTTTTTAAAATGCAAATAAACCGTTTGTGCGCACAGATTCTTTCCGAGTGAATTTGTAAAAATAAGGTCAAGTGGGTTACTCCATGCAGGGCCGGCTTTCAGCCGCTGCTCGTTCTGCGTCTTTCGCTGCTTGGTCAAAACCTGCATGACGTATTTCGCCGGTGCAACAATACGGCTTTTCCCGTTTTTGGTCGGAGCAAGGATGTACTCGCCGCCGGTACCGCGCACCTTCTGAAGCTGCTGCTTGATCGTAATTGCCCCGCTCTTGAAATCGATGCAGTCCCATGTCAGGCCCAATACTTCACCTTCACGCATTCCTGTGAAAAGCGTCACGAGATAGACCGCTTCGTATTCGTGTCCTTTGATCGCATTGAGGAACGCAATCATTTCGCTGTCCGCAAGCGGCTTGATCTCGGCCTTTTGAACCTTTGGAAGATCTGGCTTATCGGCTGGATTGTGCCGGATATATCCGAGCGAAACGGCCTTTTCCAATGCTTTGTGCAGCGTCCCGTGTACATTTTTCTTGGACTTTGCGGAAAGCGGCTGCTTTGTGCGCTTGTTCGTCAGATTGTTATAAAGCCGCTGAACATCGACTGCGTTTAATTCGGACAGACGCTTTGCGCCTATGGCCGGTTTCAGATGTTGCTCAATGTTGGCTTTGTAGCTTTCTACTGTGCGCGGTTTCACGCTGTTCAGATACTCAGCAGCCCAAGTGTCAAGCCATTGCCCGACAGTCATTTTTGATGGCTCAAAATAGTCTCCGTCATTGACGGCGACAGCGGCGGCCTGCATTTTCTCCCGTACCTCTTTCTGCGTCTTGCCTGAGAAGCTGCGGCGGATCTGCTTACCGGTGCCGGGGTCAACGCCGACTGTTACTCTTGCTTCCCAATACGAATATTCCCGGCCTTCCCGAAGGACGGTCTTCTTGCGGATACTGCCCGTGCCCTGTGCGGCACGGGTATTTTTCTTTCTTGGCATTGTAATTCCTCCCGTTTTCCTGTATGATGAGAGGGCAGTAGGCCGTGCAAAGTTTACTGCCCCTATAACTGCCTCTGGTGCTGAGAACGCCAGGGGCGGCTATTTTTTACTATTCGTCCGTTTTGTATGGCATTTCGTATAATGAGAGTTCATCTGTAATGCACTGAATTACGCGATTTCTATAAATATCATTGATTTCAATGCACGGAAAGTCGCTGCCCACGATATTAGATGGAAAAGCTTCGTCAATGCGGTTTTGGGCAGAAATCATTTTGCGAACAAATTTTGAGTAATGCGTGTCGCTTTCTAGCTTTCGACTTTCGACGGCAAATCGTTGATAAGTGTTTTGCGCAGCTTCTTTGAGGACAAATTCGTCTGTGGTTTCTTGATTATCTTCGCCAAGCTTCTTTAGTTCTTCTTCAAACAAGAAATCGCTTAATTTTGTTAGTATATGGGTTGCGGCTAAGGCGTTTTTGTAGTTGAATAAACTTTCGAGAAGAAAGCTTAAGAAGGAAAAACCATATCGGGGATCTGGTGCATAACTCTCTATTGACTTGTTCAACAACTCAAAATAAGTACCATCGCAGTTGAGTTCTGATTCTTTAGCAAGAATAATTTGTATTACGGCTTTTGCAGTTAGGCCGGTCTTTTTGCAGATCGCCTGAATACTTTGATCTGGCGTTTTCTCATCTGTCAAACCGAGAAGATAATCAGCAGAGACATTGCATTTTTCGGCAATCTGCCGGAGAACAAGCGCATCCGGAATACGCTGCCCGGATTCATAAAACCCGACGGTCGGGCGCGATATACCGAGAAACTTTGCAAACTCTTCCTGTGTGCGCTTGCCACGTAATTCAATAAAACGATCAGCGAAAACGGGCATCCTACGTTCCATTTGTTATCACTCCATGCCTGAAAATTCTTCATGAGTTATCTTTTGAAGAAAAAATTCTTCGATAGTTGCTTTTGCTCTTGTTGTTTGCTAAAATCATGATAGCAGAAAACATGTGCAGAGTCAACAACAAGTTTTTATGGAGGTATCAGAAATGTGCAACAGGGATATCAGACAGGCTGCGGCGAATGCAGGGGTCCGTCTCTGGCAGATCGCGGCTGCAATCGGACTGAATGACGGTAACTTTTCCAGAAAACTGCGGATGGAGTTACCTGCGGAGGAAAAACAAAAAATCTTCGGAATCATCGAAAAACTGTCGAAGGAGGCAGGGTAATGGAACGCACGGAACAGTTAGCATTCACACCCTCTCAGGCGGCAATGGCGGCCAGCGTCAGCCGCCCGACGATTTACCGCTGGATGCGGCTTGACGGCTTCCCGGTTGCGCGCATTGGCGGCTGCACACGGATTCCGGCGGAAGCGTTCCGGGAGTGGCTTAACCGGCAGGCGGGGGTACGAGAAAATGCGAATTGAAAAAGAAAATGCCCCTGCCGGTGCTGGAACACCGACAGAGGCGCGGAACGAAGATTTTGAGGTCAATCATTCCGCTTTTGATTCTATCATGGACAGTAGGAAAACGCTACAGATTTTTGAGCTGCTTCACGTCGGCGCAGAAAATGCCCTGACGCTTCGGGAGCTGGTGCAGCTTATTGGTGAGGACGAACGCAGCATTCGTCGACGCATTCAGGCGGAGAGAAAAGCCGGAAAACTGATTCTTTCAGATAACCAAAATGGCTATTTTTTGCCGGAGAATCCGGCTGACGTTCAACGCTTTGCCCGCTCCATGAGCCGTCGGGCGGCTGAGATTGCCGGAATTGCCCGCGCAGCAGAAGCGGCATTGGCAGATCTGTCCGGTCAGACGATGGTAGAGGGGTGGGGCAATGTCTAAGCCAGGTGTCATGTTTTACTTTGATGTCCGCCCGTGCATCAAGCGACTAAACTTGAACGAAAAGGGGCAGCTTTTCGAGGCAATCTTGGACTATGCTGAGAGTGGCATTGAGCCGGAACTGGACGGTGCTTTGGGTATCGCGTGGGATTTCATCCAGCCACGATTGGATCAGGACACAGAGCGATACGGGAACAAGGTATTACAGAAACAGTATGCTGCTTTTGTTCGGGAATTGAAGAAACGAGGCTCTGTCGTGATATCGTTCGATGAATGGAAGAACATGACTGACGTCGAGCGCGATCAACTGATATCGGGTGATATCGGGAGATATCCAACTCCAACTCCAACTCCAACTCCAACTTCAACTCCAACTTCAAATTCAAGAGAGGTGTATGCGTCTTCGCCGCCCCGCACTTCGTGCTTCACCCCGCCCTCGGTTGAAGAAGTCAGGGTTTATTGTGCGGAACGAAAGAACAGCGTCGACCCGGAACGCTTCGTCGACTTCTACGCTTCAAAAGGGTGGCTTGTCGGAAAGTCAAAGATGAAGGATTGGCGGGCCGCTGTGCGGTCTTGGGAGCGGTCAGATTCGCAGCAGAAGATGACAAATAAAGACAGGATTCGCAGCTACGACGCAGACGAGTCCTTTGTGTGAGGGGGACAACGATATGGACATATCAAACATGGTGAATCAGTTTGCAGGAGAGATGGGCCAAACGGACACCCCTGGAGACTACCGGGAAAATGGCCTATTGCACTGTGCCGTTTGCGGTGAGCCGAAGCAGGCACGCAAGCAGCTTCCGGACGGCAGCGGTGGTTTCGTTGAACGCATTGTTCCTATCTCCTGTGCCTGCGTCCGCGCGAAGGATGAGGCTGCGAAGCAAAAAGATCAACGCAATCAGTTTATGGCGTCGATGGAACAGATGTGGGCGGCGGATCAGCTGCAAATCCCGAATTGCCTGCGGAAGACCTTCGATATTGACGACCGGCACGCGGCAAATGTTTCGGCCGTCTGCCGCCGGTATGCGGCGCAGTGGCCGAAGATGAAGCTGGAAAACATCGGCGTTCTGCTGTTCGGCGCTGTCGGTGCAGGCAAGAGCTTTTATGCGTGCGCGATTGCGAATGCGGTTCTGGCACAGCTTGATTCTGCTGTCATCACGAGCTTTCCCCGGATCTTGAATCTGCTGCAATCCACGCAGGACAAGCAAGCACTGCTTGACCGGATGCAGCGATATTCTCTGCTGGTGCTGGATGATCTCGGCGCAGAGCGGGATACGGCATACGCTGCGGAACAGATCTTTAACGTCGTTGACGCCCGGGTGCAGACCGGCTTGCCGCTCATCGTGACGACCAATCTGTCCGTCGCCGAAATGCAGCAGGCGGATTCCATGCAGCTTAAGCGCATCTACGACCGCGTGCTGGAGCTTTGCCCTGTGCGGATCAAGCTGGAGGGCGAGAGCCGACGCGCACAGAATGCGCAGCAGCGGCTTGCGGTTGCAAACGATCTTCTGAAGCCGCCATCGCGTACATAAAAACCGCCCTTCCGGGCGGCTCCTGTGCGGCGTGATCCTGATGAAAACATTGTAGCACAGGAGGGCAGGACATTGCAAGCACAAACAGAACGCGCCGCGCAAACGAACAGAATCGCGGAGGCTGTGCAGCGCGGGCAGCTGGATACTCTGACGCTTTGGGCAGCTGTCCGGGGCTACGCTGCGAAAA